>Ga0157364_1005207_pt1 | contig 13190 bp, 5 predicted proteins | sample AttsexASBM2_FD_111476 | JGI IMG/M metagenome (GOLD analysis project Ga0157364, IMG submission 111476) | Fungus gardens microbial communities from leaf cutter ant in Ribeirão Preto, State of São Paulo, Brazil - Atta sexdens ASBM2 | ecosystem: Host-associated > Fungi > Mycelium > Unclassified ... | reverse complement strand
TATATATATATATATAGATAACGATTGGAATTTAGAGTAACGACAACTGTCCTCGTTGCATTGCGCTTGTGTCGAGAAATCCGACAACGCGATCGAAATAGCCATTTTAGAGAAGGCATTCAATCAAGATGAAATTGCCGTATCGAGGAACAACTTCGATTTTAGAATCGCTTTAATCAAAGCTTATTTCGCTGCAAGGAAAAGTGCTTTTATAATTGAGCGGATGAAGAAGTTCGCTCGATTATTGCGGCGATTATTTCGTTGATCACATTGAAGCGCTAAACGCAACTAAATTAATCGCGGCTAGTCTCCTTAATAGCCGGATACAGTTACGTTCTCACGATTGTTAGAAGATACACCACTGATCGTCCATCGTGGAAAAGAATGACAATTCGGCAGGAATAAAAACCGGACAACATTATTGCGACTGAAAGAACAATGATTATTGTTTAGAACTTAACAAACGCCTCTCGTTAACAAAAAAAAATTAAGATTGCAATTTTATGCGGCCAGTTTCGCATTAAATTTACCAAATTTGCATCACACAAATTTTAACGAAATTAAAATTCAAAGCAAATTCGATTTTAATCTAGGGGATTTAAAAATCATTTAAAGTTATACAGACATATATACGAGAATATAAATGTGTACTAAAAAAAGTGTTTAATATAATAGCTATTAAATGTTGAAAATATTTTCAATTAAATATCCGGTTCATATAACAAAAAATAATTTTATTTTTATAAATTTAGTAAAAATTACCAAACAGTTATACTTGTATTATTATGTTCGATAATATTTACTAAAATTTAGAAAAATAAAATTATATTTTTGATTATATGAACCGGATATTTGATTGAAATTATTTTAATCAACATTTAACTTATCAGACTTTTTTTTAGTTTAATAACATAGTATTGCATATAAATCGCATATGTTTCGAATCTTAATGGAATCTTAGTGTGGAAAAATAAATGTCAAATTGTTATTAAATCATATACTCAAAAAAGTGATCTTACAATTATAGCGAAAATTATCTAAGTACGAAAAATTAGCTAAAATAGATAAATTTCTAGCAAGTACCAACATATTAGATATGTATTGCATCTAGTCATAGACAACAGAGATAGAATTTTAGATTTGTGCTATAAATTCTATGCATATGATACATAATTTTCTATCAGATTCAAAAAATAGCTATAATTCTAGCTGGAGTAGTAAAATAGTTTTATAAAAAGATGCTTAACTAATTGTTGCCATCAGCGATTATTACTTGATGGACAACAATTAGATAACATTAGATATCTTTTTATAATTTAAAGGTTTGATATTTGTTTTTCTATATTAAAGATAATCCCAGTATTAAGTATCAGTATGTTTGCGACTTATATAAATTATTATTATATTTATATTTATCACTGATATATGTACCACCAAATTTTACAAGTATTAACATTGTCAACCAGCTCGGCTTACTAGTCTCTCTGTATGTGGCACTTTATATAATTTATCTCATATAAGCCTACTCACTCGTTTTATATTTAATTTTAAATTTTATTTAATTAATTTAATGTTAACCTAATTTTAAATTGAATTTAAATATTTTAAAAAATGATAAATTATTTCTTTTTTTTTTATTTCTTTATTTTTTTTGCTATCAATCGTACTAAAAATCGAGCAAGACCGCGCATGCATTTATCTTCGAAGCCTGAGCTTAAGGCTGATTTCTTAAAAGGCGCATTTTTACAAATACCCTCGCGACAAATGGGCCGAGCCAGACTCTCTATGAATGACTCGCTATTCACGTCGCTAGAACATTGATATTCCACTAGATGCTATCTCTCGAAATGTCTCGATATATATATATATATATATATATATATATATATATATATGCGAGCATCATCCAGTCGCGAATGTATTATTTATAACATATATATCGTCTGCGCAATTCGTTCCCATTCGAACGACGTATCGGATAAGCGTATGCTAATATATCGTCCGCACTGTTCGACGTCAACGGAGCGTGTCGATGAAGCTGCAGCTAAATTAAAAGAATGATCGAACTGCGATACGCGCGATTCGTTGATGATGCAGCGCGTACTTGCATTCTTTTTTATAAAGTCTCCTATTATTATCTATATATTTATCTTTGATTTATGTATATTTGAGTTTCTCTTAGATTTATGTTTAAAAAAATTGAATCATTTGTTGACGTTTAACATAAAAAGCTGTAGCGTTCTACAACTCACGACGCGAATGCGAAACTGTGTAAACGGAAACTTTATTTTGAAAAAGGGAGAAAATTGAGCTTTTATGTAATTTAATCTGACGGTTATAATTGTGACTTAACAACTAATGGACCTCAGCTAACTTCTCAAATATTCTACGAAATGAAATAAAAGTTTAAACACACCGCTTTCACAACGCATCAGGATTTTTCGCTCGTGCTTCTCAATTTAATTATAGTGAGTTGCATCGCGAGTTGCAGATATGTTTTGATTCTTTTTTTTTCTCTAAACGTTATATTCGGTCCTTTGTGCATATAATTCGCATAACGCACACTCCAATTATTCCCGAGGCATTCGCTTGTTTGTCAGTGATCTCGTCACACGGTAGGACGAAGTAAATCGATGAATATGCGCGTGAGTGCTCGGCGCAGCGTCATTATGCATTGCGAAGGTGTCGGGATTCGTGACGTCACGACGTAAGTATACATACTCATCATCGATGATTCGAGTCGTCAGGGAACTCGCTTTTCGAAGCGGGTACGTGATCGCCTCGGTAACCGACCGCGACGCAAAGCACCTCTCCGTAAGCCGTATCGGACACAGACGATATACGGTTTCAGCACGCGATTCAGATATCAGGTTCCGCGGTTCATCACGACGATCAAACCGCGGAGTGCGTGTCACCGGATGAGATTAATCGGAATCATTCCTGTGTTCAGAGCAAGCACGATGCATCGACTGCGAGTATTAACGACGACATATTGAATTATCGATGACTGCCATTCAGCTATATTCCAACGTGGAATGTTATTTCGAAAGTAAATAAAACTGATCTGTCAGTGCTGTGTTACCATTCATATTTTAAATAAACAAAAACTACGACGACTGCTTTTGTAACGCGCAATCTTCGTTTTGTTTTAACCCTTCAGAGTTAAAATTTGTAACACAATTACCGACACGCTGGGTTTGTAAAATCCATTTAATCTATGTTAATTAAAAAGCATTAATTAATTTCAAGGAACCGAAATGAACGTAGTTATAAAAAAGAATGAATACTAAATTGTATTTTAATCAGAATAATTCAGCAGATTTAACATAAAGAAAATTTAATTGTTTCATATTTTCAACAGAGGTTTATAATTGAGTGCATTCACTAACTTGAGAAAAAGATACTTTAATTTGTGAGATATAATGTTCATTTCACTATATAAATCTTATTTTAAAAAACGGCGAAATAAAAGTTTTTAAAATGGATAACAAACTATCATTTCATTTTTTTATAGTTAATAACAAAATATGAAATATATTTCATAGAAACGTATATTCTGTCATCATGGTCAAATTTTTTTATATTCAATAAATATCGAAGAAAACTTCTAAAATCTATCACTGAATATTTTAACTTTTTTTTCTCATTGTCAGTGTAAATCGTTATACTAGAAAAAATGTATTTCTATAAACCAAACTTTTGTTGTAATGATAAAATATTTAGTTAAAATGTATTTTAAAAAATGTGTTTATATTAAACTATTTAGTTAGTAAACAAATATATTTATAAAGCAGGAAAATGTATTTCGCATAAGCAATTAAATTTTTTGTTATATAAAAAAATTTTGGCTAAAAAATGCTTCGCTAAACAATTTTGCTGAAGACATCAAATTTTTTCCTTTGTATAAAAAGTTTTTTTTTCCCTCTTTCTCTTATAATAATTTGTGAGATTAAGTCGAATCCTGGAAGAATTAAAATATAGACTTCTGGATGGCCGAAAAATCAAAATAAAAAAAATATTAATTGCAAGTATATTTTAATAAAAATAATCTAAATTTGCAGATGAAAAAAATTTGTAACTGAAGAAAATTGAATTGTCTCACATCACATATTTTTATAAAGATTTATAATTGAATGTCCAATAAACTTTCAGAGAGAGAGTTTCAAAGAATATAAATACTATACTCTTACGAAAGAGTTTAAAAGAAAAATCTTTAAACATGAACATTGTCTAAAACCATAATCATACTAGCGATTATGTGATTTGGCGATTGACGATTATTTTTCAGCAAATTACAGCAAACTAATTGATGATTATACTGTTTTCGCTCTGATTGGTGATTACAGTTTAACGACAGCTCCGTAATTAAGGCCAGTATTCATAATCAATTCTTATATTTCAAACTGATCTCAAGTAGAGTCAGACATTATAAATCAAAAGGGTCATCAGCATCTTAAATAAGAACGCACTACAAATATTTCTCCAAGATCTGGTTACCAACATTACTTCGATTTTAAGCGAAACTTAAAACTCTCTCTATCTCGTTTTAAAACCGAAGAGATGGGGACAAAGAGAGTTTTAAGTCCCGCTTAAAATTAAAGTAACGTTAGTGCAACCGAGCCTAAGTATATCAGACTACGATTTGATGATTACGATCCATGGTTGAATGTAGTCTGATATGACAGGAATAACATTCGCGTGAGTTCGAGACTGACGAGGATCAATCTCGCAAGATGGAAGTACACGTTCGAGCGATCGGCTCGAGCGAGAGAAGTGGCGAGTGCGAAGTGGCGAGAAATAGCAGCGCAAGATGATGTTGCGACATCATGACCTCGTGGCTGAGATGTTTGGCTACGTCGTCCGTTCGGTGATCGACGCATCTCGACCCGACGCGTATTACGCACACACATATGTACGTATACATAACATAGGCGCACGTATTATCCACGTTTATCCACATATACGAACACATATGTGTCGCACCCACACGCGCACCATCAGGTACCGGGCGACGCTACGGCGCCCGTTTGCTCTCGTTGCCAGACTCTTTGGCGGCTTGGCGTCCCACAGGCTACGCGCTGCCATCTCCCTCCATCCCTCTCGTCATCTATCCCACCGTCGCATCCTCTCTACACGTCATCTTCCTCTTCCTTCAAGTAGCGTCTTCGATCTCTCTTTCTCCCTCCCCCCCGTCTCTCTCTCTCTCTCTCTCTCTCTCTCTCTCTCTCTCTCTCTCTCTCTCTCGCCATTCCACGGACTCTTCGTCTTCTCCACCTCAAGCCGTTACCAACAACGTCATCTTCCGATGTCCGAGAGTGGCATTGAAGAAGTCACGTCTTTCTTTTTTCAGACTCCTCGCCTCTTTCCCCTTCTAGACGAAGAGGTTATAGCTGTTATTATCGATGCTAACTGCAATATGTATTATAGAGACCGACATCGCTCGATATAAAAAATATTCCGGATCGTGGTTGCGAAATTTTAAACAGTTAAGCAATATTTTTATTTTTAATGTCATACAACCTAATTCTGTCAATTAAATAAACAAATAATGTCCCCTATCATGAGATTCATCGTAATGGATCGTATCCATTTTTAAATAGAATTAAGCAGGGTGGCCAGATTCATGATGAGCGTCAAAGGGCGAGATCAGCGGAAAAGGTTCGACCGTTTAATTAATTTAATTTACCCGCGCAATACCCAAAATTAATTAAATTCGCTACCGTGTAACATAAATTATTTTCGGAAAACCAGCCACCGCGAATGCTGCGTGAAAGACGCCCGCTTTTCAATCAACCCCCGCCGTAGAATCGAATTACCGGAGTTGGCGAGCGCGCTCAATCGAGGGAGCCAAGCGGTTTCACTTCCCGCACCGGATCGAATCGTGCGGAATCCTCGACGGCTTCCTCGACGGATCGAATCTCATTTAGATTTTCACGATGAGATACTATACTCGTACGCCGCCGAGAGAAACCAGCGCGCGCGCGAAAGAGAGAGAGAGAGAGAGAGAGAGAGAGAGAGAGAGAGAGAGAGAGAGAGAGAGAGAGCGGGAGAGGCAGCTCTTCCGGTGGAAGCCGTGGCACGCGAACGGTGTGTATGTATATTTGTAAGCACGTGTGCGCGTCCGTGCATATACGAGCGGTGACCGTGCGGGAACTAGCGTCGGCTCGAGTAAACCTGGATTTCAGGAGATTTAACGGCCGCATCTGCCGGGAATACGTTATCAGTGGTCCCGCGCTTTCGCGATGCGGGAGCTGCTGCAGTCCAGGAAGCACGGGCTTGCCATAAAATCGCATCTACAGGATACATGCAGGATTCCGCCGCGTACCTCGCGCGTGACGTTTACACGGAACCCACCCGGGCGGAATACAAAGAGAATAAGATACGCGTGAAGGGAACAATTGAAGAGCCTAGATAGTAGGAGGTCGCGCAACATTTTGCTGAAAACTTCATTTTCTGTCGCGGGAATGTTACATATGTATGCCGCAGCCAGCAAGCTCCAGGCATCGCATTAACCATAGGCTTATACATACATAATAGAGATGAGAGTTGTTATGTTTTTCTACTTTGAAATATTTTATAATTTTTTCGACAGACAACCTTCATAGAAATTTAATACTAGTATCTACTGGTTAATTAATCACTTATTTTTAGTATTAAAAGTACTGTTAATATTTACTCAAAGTAAGTGATTAATTAGCTAGTACTAGTATTAAATTTCTATAAAGTAATGCCTACCTTCATTATCCATCTGACTATATATTATATAATTTACTCTAATAAAGTATCCTAATAAACCTTGATCCTGCTATTTGCTTAAATTCTTACTTCATGAGTCATACACTTATTTTTATCTAAGATACTCCCAAATTTCTGATCCACAATCAGGCCTATTACACAATAGGGCCGTAAGAAATTAACCAGTCATAATCAATTATTTTTCTCATATTCAATTATGATTGGCCAATTTCTTATAGCATGTGAACCTTATTGTGTAACGGGTCTTACTAATCCTACATAGAGAGAACAATTTTGCTAAAGTATTTAAAATTTAACTAGATACGGATCTGAAAATAATTTTATGTAACTGTCGAAATTATCATATAGAATCATTAAGCAATGCTGCAAAAAGTTTTGACATTTTGGCAATCAACTTGAGCATCCTATATAATTTTGATGGATCTAATAAAATTATTTCCAAATCTGTATCTTAGCTAAATTATCTAATTCAATTTTTAGATACTTTAATAAAATCCTTCTTTTCGTATTTAAATAGATCTTTGCATCTTGTATCGATCCTCATGTTCTTTTCTTCTTTTTAAGAATCCCCATTAAATCGGTATTTTTTAATATTAGAACGCGTCACATCATTGATCATTTTTTAACTAAAATTTCTCTTCTAATCGAAAACAATATCTCTCTCGATTTGGAAATTTATTCTCAGCCGTCTCTTGCAGCGAACATATCTTTACTTCGCACAACTTGTTCAAAATAAAGTTAGTACAAGGACAGTTGCTACTGTCTTTTAAAATATTACATTATATCTTGTACATAACAGCGCTTCCATTGGAGATTTGAGGACAACATTAGTACATGGAAAGAACAATTTTGTTAAGTATCTAAAAATTTAACTATATACAGATTTACTTTATTGAACGCTCAAGCTGGTTGCAAGAATAAAAAACTTTTTAGCGTTGTTCATCATGGTCAAGCTACATAATTATTTTGATGGTCCAATTTTTAAATCTGTATTTAATTAATTTAATTTAGTATAATTTTTTTTAATGCTTCAAAACTATTCTTTCCGTGTAAAAGAAAATAATAATTGATCAGATGCTTTCCTTGTTCAACATATGTTGGAGAGAGTATCTGATTACTATTGCTCTCTGTTACTAATGTTATCCTCACCTCTCTAATGGAAGCGTGCTGTCTATTATAGTCTATGAAATTAACAAATCGTGCTTCGTGCGTACGTGGCATTTCAGACATCCCTTCATTGCAATATACGGAATCTCATTTAGACATTCTGCTTACGCTCGACGTTCGCTGTTCGATTATCCTCAGTTTCTGCGCGATCGATTATACATATATTATCGCCAGGGTGAGTCCGAAACTCGTTTTCTCTCTCGCTTCAATGATACTCTCATTTCACGGTCGAATAGCAGCATCTCCAGCGGCTGTGGACAATGGTTGATAAAGGCGCTCGTCTCGTCTCTCGGATCTCTGATAACGGTCTGATTCCTCTCCGTTTCATGACGGTTAATTAAGCGGCGGATAGAGCGCGTTTCGATTAGATGATCGAATAGCACGTTATCGATCACGAGATGGTATAATTCAGCGCGTGAACGATCAACCTCGTTCAAGCTAGGGTTCTAGGGGTGCGATCCACTTAACCCTGCAAATGCTTCGTTTGATCAATTAGAAGACAAAATTTTATGAATTGACCAATCAAAGAATGCTTCCAACTATTTGCAGGGTTAAGTGGACCGCACCCTAGATTTACAAGAGTAGCACATCCTTTTATCTGAGAATGCCTCGTCTTCTTATTAGCTGCTTTCCCTTTTCTGATCGCCATTTTTTATTAATAATTGGTTTATAGTTCAATAAACGTTCAGTATTCCTTTAATATAATTCATTATTAAAAAAATTTAAAGTCAATAAAAAGATAGACAGTTATTTGAATATTCTTGTTAATGATTACGTTCATTACAGCAGAAAAAGCAACATTTAAGTATTTATTTAAGTGTAAGCCACATTTCAGCTATAACAAGTTGACATTGTGTACATTGAAAGAATAATTTCGCAAAAGAATCTAAAGATTCAGCTGCATACGGATTTGAAAACAATTTTGTTGGATCATTAAAATAATTTTGCAGGAATCTTAAGCATGATGAACAATGCTGCAAAATCTTTTGATGTGTTTTCTATTTTCTAATAATCAATTTGTCGTTCTACCTGTTTTGATAGTCCAACAAAATTATTTTTCAGATCTGTATCTAACTAAATTTTTAGATTCTTCAACAAAACTGCTTTTTCAGGGCATCACTAAGTCTGTGTTCTTTTTAACTAAAGTTCTTTCACGATTTATCTTTCTTCCTTTTTTCTTCTGAAGAAGAAAACAAACAAGATGAACCATGCAAGAAGTTCTAAAAGGAATAGGCTTACTGTGTCACAAGAGTATATGACTATGTTCCGTTACTGGGAAGCACTCAATATCTCGAGCCTAAGTGGAAATCACTCTAGTCCAAATGAGGTGTCGCGTGTAAGATCCACGTAGGGTGGGAAGAAGTGGGCCGCGCCAGTGTGAGGGCATCTTAAGACAAGGCCACCCGGCTTGGTTGATTAATAAGGGTGCGAGAGAGCTACCTTCGCGTTCCATTCTCCCGCGCTCTCCTCACCGTGCCTGCTTCTTTCGCGCCACGATCGTTCCCACGAAAGCGCATTCCGCATGGCGGCTTGGATTTTGAGCGACGGCAGGATTCGATTAGCGAATCGCGTGCGTTTGTTAACCCTTCGCGCCCATTTATTCCCGGCTGGCATTCATTCGACCAGAGAGGAGCGGCCGAATGAGCGTTGTACCATTTTTCTTTTGTTGCGGCAACAGCCCGTCCGATAACGCGTTTAGAGTGAACTTATATTTATCCAATGTTATTATATACACGTGATGTCAAAGAAATGGAATATTGTTGATTTAACAAGACTCCGTGTCAATAAATCTTGCACCTTGCGATTTTTTTATGTCGAAAGAAAAACATCGACAACCTTGATTTTACGAAAAAAATTATGGCAAAAAACGAGTTATTGGAACCAATGTACTCACTCTCCGATACGTTCGCCGTTCCAGCAGTGTTTATCGGGATATTCCTCGCAGATCGCGTCCGCTAATGTGCCATAGAAGATGCGGGACCTGAGGACGCTCGCCAGGAAGTTAACCAGCTGCTTATGCAACTTGTTCAGCACGCTGTCTTGTGCGTGAGACGATAACAACGATGCAGCTGTATGCATCTCGCCAGTGGATGACGTGGACGATTTCGCAGCTGCATCCGAGGACACTGAGCTTTTCTCGCTATCGGGCGATAGCAACTCCGAACGACCACACACCTTTCTCACCTGAAAATAGCCAAAAGCATCGATCCTGCTGATTATTAATGTATAACGAGATAAATAATTCTCAAGATAAGAAACTGAACTACATGGAAAAAGCGATAGATTTTGTACATGCAGTTAAAAATTTAACTAGATACAGATCTAAAAATAAATTTGTTGAACTAGCAAAATAATTACGTAGAACATTCAAGCTGCTTCTTAAAATATCAAACTTTTTTACAGCACTACTCATCGTGCTTGAATTTCCTTATATGTTCTTTTGATAATCTAACAAAATTCTTTTCAAATCTGCATGTAACTAAATTTTTAAATACTTCAGAAGGATCGTTTTTTCCATGTTTGCCAATAAATCAGATATCAATAGTGTTTCTAATTATAAACAATGAAAGAAATAAGAAATTTCCAATTATCGAACATATGATTTGTACAAAAAAGAAACGAAAGTAATGTTAATGGCATAACAGATGATTTTTAATCAGGAGAAAAATAAACTGGAACAAATCAAAAAGATCATACAACAAGAGACGAATCTCGCGAAAATGTGACACCCTGTATATCAATGCCGCTGCACCTGGCTGCAAGTGGTACGGTAAATGTGACACACGCATAAAGATCAGCACCGTAAGAGCTTTTGCCAGCTACGGCGTGTCCGTTGGCAAGTGTCGCCTGCGAAACTGCTTGTTCCCGTTCCGAACGACGCGTCAATTTCTCGACGATTTAATAGGCGACGCGCCCTGACAGTTTTTACACTTGGCCGAGTCACGCCACGTTTCGGCGCGTTCACGCGTTAATCAAGGCATACACGCGCGTACACACGCATGCAGTATCTTGTCGCCAAAGAGTATTCTTCTCCGGTTCAAAACCGCCGGTGGTCAGGGCTCTTTCCGGAGCCACAGCATTCACAATTTTTTAAAGCACAGCGAAACACGTGAAACATTATGACAGCTGGTGATGATATTTTTACGGTGTTCTCAGAGATTTTGCAAGACTTCTCGGAAAATAGTATAACATGGCTCTTTTTATAGCGTAATGTCTGTCGGAGATGTCCAAATCCCCGAAACATGGCGTTGCCAAAAGCGCAACTTTTCTCGTCTTCTTCTGCACGCCAGCCACGTGTACGTGTATTACGTGTCCCGAGGTAATCTAAGGTGCATTCACAACGATCACGTACAGGAACTCGCGATATTTCAGCCGGCTTAAGTTGTAAATTGCTATTTATGGATCACGTAAAGGTCTACAAACGCAATCACGCAATGGCGAAATTATTGAATCGTATACTCTATGACGAACGAGGAATAATTCTTACTGATTTCATTTCGCCAAGAAGACAGAGTTTATAACAGGTCGATTCGCATCGTGTATCCTAATATTTTAAACATTTCTATGCGTCATCGTACAGCTCGATCACAAAGATAAAAGCGTTTTCGCTCGGAGCGAAAGTTTTCTGCTACTATAAAAGAAGAAAAATATTATCTCTCAATCGAAAACGGCCTTTGTTTCAAATGCCATTCGTCGATTGCGATTTTATGGAAAATTTTATGGAAATTTTGTGTAAAAAAAAACACGTCTCTCCGCTCTATTACTTCATTTTTGTTTGTCAATTCGTTTGAAATAAGATTTTTTATTTTTCGAAATTTTATGTGTTTATGAAATTCATAGTTATCCTTTATAGGCAATGATGAAAATATCTTCTCTAAAAGTCAACTCGCGATAAGAAATACGTTGGTCATAATTTTAATTATCTTCATAAATGTTTCATAAAAATTTTATATGCGGACAGCCAATGGATTTCGAGAATTTTTAAAATTCTTTTCTGATATAAAAGTACTTTTTATCGCTTCGTTTCTAGTTACATCGTCTAATCTCATGTATCAAACATATAATTTCGTTTCGTTTTTATCACCTTCGATTATACCTATAATTATTAATCTCGTCAATCAACATAACAAACTTGTAAATTCCTTTTAATATTCACGTCACCTTTTCGAAATCTACTGTTAACTGTCACTATTAATCTCATCCACACTGAGAACAAAAATTTGTTCAACGAACTAAACACATTTAGTTGTTTGCAGATTTGATTAATTCAACAAATTTCATTTAATTGAATGTAATCATAGTCTACTTAACAAACTGTTCAATGTTAAGTAGACTACGGTTAAATTCAATCAAATAAAATTTGTTGAATTGACCAAATCTACAAATAGCTAAATGTGTTAGTTGAGTGAATTGTTTTTAATGCATCAATACAACATTATCCTGCTTGACTTAATATCATACTGAAGTTTTTTTAAGTTCTTACAAAATCAAAATATGATGCTTTGAATAAGAACTTCGGAAAATGTCAAATTCTGATTTTGAAACTTGGTAAATTACATATTTTTATATAAAATTATCTTTATTTATCCACATCGATAATACTTTTCGAAATTAATTATTTTCATATTTTTATTTTTATATTTTTTTATATTAAAATTCATATTTTTTTTTAATTAAAAAAAAATATTATTGAATTAATAAAGGTAATTTTATTATAAAATTTATGTACAAAATCTTTTCTTGATATCTTAAATAGTTTTTGAGATATAATAAAAAAAGCTAAACTGCTTTATTTATAAAGAATGAAAATTCATTCCTTAAAACTGTTTTTTTACTTCAATTCATATTTCTACATACATCTATGTGCCTATACATATAAAATTTTATTAAAATCAAAATTTAATACTTCAAGAGAAAGTATTTCCTTTGTTTATATCACACTGAAGTTCCTTAAGTTTTCTCAAGACCACAATAAGCAACGCTTCAAGAAACTTCACTAAGTATTTCACATGAAGTATTACATTCTCATCATGGCAATAGTTACCCAGGGAGATTGCTTTTGTGATTTTTATCAGGTCGTACGATAGGCAATGAACCCGTTTTATCATTACTAAGATCAAAACACACGAATCAAGAGCGTTTATCACCTTATCAGCCGCACCGCCGTTCAAACAATAATCATTAAAATTATCGTTGACATCTCTCCCGCGAGACTCTCGCGCCGCCTTTCTGTCCTAATTACTTTTAACGCGGCCCATAAAAGGAGC
>Ga0157364_1005206_pt1 | contig 13190 bp, 4 predicted proteins | sample AttsexASBM2_FD_111476 | JGI IMG/M metagenome (GOLD analysis project Ga0157364, IMG submission 111476) | Fungus gardens microbial communities from leaf cutter ant in Ribeirão Preto, State of São Paulo, Brazil - Atta sexdens ASBM2 | ecosystem: Host-associated > Fungi > Mycelium > Unclassified ... | reverse complement strand
GTACAAACGAACATAATTAAAAATAATTGTATTGAGAAAGTCATATAAAAAGAAATGTTTCGCGATGATCAGAGATGATTGCTGTTTATCAAATTTGGACAAATCTGGAATAGTGATTTTATTAACTACAATAGTGATTTTATGAAAACGAGCAGTAATTTATCTTCGTCTGATTGTTCACAATTCATCATTGAACGAGGTCATTTCAAATTACTTTGTAAATGATTGCTGCTATTACGACTTCAGTAACGAGAAAAATAGCGTCTCCTCAAAAGATTTATAAGCAAGACACGTGCATATTCCCGTTATTGACCTCTAATCGATAATATTCATGTTTGGTTGAAGATACGATATGAGCATCGAACGGTCGCCGACGAGATCGTCGCCGAGAAGTGTGCAGCAGCAGCAGCAGCTATTGCACGACACGTTTCGGACGGAAGGCTTCTTTCCGCAAAGCATCAATGACAATCCACCTCCGTTCCTCGAGGAGAACAATCCGGAATGTTCGTTCGACTGCGTGGATGGTCGTCTTTTAAACGAAAGGCGATTTCGCGAGCGATACGCCAGCGGCGACGGCGTCGAGAGTTGCAGGTCCGGTCATTCGACGTCTTCAGACGAGGGTAGTAAGAGTTTCTCAAATATTGAAGGCAGATGCCCGCGCTTCGGCTCGAATGGCGAGACCGAGAGGAAGCATCCTGGTTCATCGTCGAGCGACAGATCGACAAGCGATGACTATTGCTCTGGCAGAACGAAGAACAATTACGTAAAGGTGAAGGGCGCTAAGCAGAAGCAGCTGGAAGACGACGAGCTTGATGCGGATACTCGAGTGTACGGCAAAAGTCCGAAGTTCGATGACAACCTGAGCGGCCTCGCGTCATTCGACTGTCGGAATCTGAACCGCCGAGCCAAGATTGTCGCCAGCGGCGACCTGCTAACGCACGAACAGCGCCGATACTACGACGCCGGCACCGACGACGACGTCTCTTTCAATGACAGCGAGGCGGCGCGCAGCGACGGGGTTGTCTTTAATACTCTCGACGGTTTTGAAAACGAGAACGATCTACCACCTTTCTATCATCAGGATATGAACTTGGAGAACCGCGAGACAGCGGTCTATGATGACATACCGGAGGATTCTCGCCGGACGCAGCAAGACTATTTGCGCAAGAACGATGAGAGGAAGTTTAGTGCCGGTCAGATCAAAAGGCCGCTCTCGCAGGACGAAGACGTGTCTTCGAAGAGTGGCCGGGTGCTCGAGAGCCCTGAAGTGACACCCGGTGACGTCGGCAGGATGCTGAATCTTGGTAACGCTTTGGACGGACCCAGGCAAGCGCAAGCTAACAAGTATCTCAGTCTGGTGACATTGCATCTGCCGGTGATACTGAGGCTCAGCGTTAATTGTCCCTTTCAGAACGTTAGAATCAAGTGTGCGGAGATCCTCCAGATGGTTAAGGTAAATGAAAATTATTTCGGATTTATTTCGGAATATTGGATTTGGCTAATGCGCCAAATAACGTCTTTCGTGTTTAAATAAATCTGCGTTAACATTAATTGGCAACTATCTTAAATTAGATTTCGAGGTTAAAGCTATTTTATACTACAGTATTATATTTTGAAATAATTATTTTTTGTTGTTTTAGGTCTAGTCATATTTTTAATAGAAGTTTATTAAAAAAAAATTTTTAGAATCTATTAATTTTCTTTTAGAATCTATTAATTTTCTTTATTTAAATTTTGAAATTAATATTAGTTTTCAGTTAATTCAATTTGCTTTCATGAAACACAAATATTATTCTTGTCTTATGTGTTGAATCTTTTAGATTTTAAGAGGTGCAGTAAAGCAAGCTGCAAAAGACGGCTTATCATTGTCCGTGATTATCTATGTGTGTAGTCTCCGACGGGAATTAAATATCGCACTGTGTGCCGTGAGTCAGAGCACACAGAGACATTCCGACATTCCGGAAGAGAAAAAAATCTTTGCGAAACGACCAATACGAAAGATAACGGATAGCCTAGATGGTCGTGCAAAATTTCGCTCGTGAAATCTTGGGAGGACAGACGTTAGCATAGTTATGAAGTTTTACACTCTTGCGTGCACTCGGCCGAAATTCTTTCGTAACGATTCTATTCTATTGAAGTTTATGTTCATCCAAACTTGCCGTTTCTCGCTAAGTATCCACGTGTTTTAAGTTTATTAGACAACATGAAGCAAAGTTGAAAACGTTATAGTCGACCAAGATAAGGATACTGTATATGCGGGATATTTAAAAAATGTCACATCTGCTGGACGAGCTCTCTATTTTTGTGAAAAAAAAAACGTGAAGTTATTGTCAGTTTTTATGGCAAATAAAAATTTATTATTATAAGACTTTGATTATTATTTATTAATTAATTTAAAGTTAAGGGATAGAATTGTATGATTCTATTTTTGTTTGAACCTTAACAAAATTACTTTTCTAATTTCAGGACAGTTCGAGTCTTATTTACAATTAATTTTATTTTTTGTTAAAATTAAGAATTTAATTAAAAATAAAAAAGTTACGATTATATGATTCGTATTTTAACTTCCTTTAAAATTATAACCATTTTAGTTTAAAAAAGTTTGAATCTTGTTCTTAATTAATTTTAATTTTTGTTGAAATTGAAAATAAAAGCAGGACTTATGAGGCTTATTCATATAATTTTGTAGCAATCGCCATTTTCTTTAGCTCGAAATTTCGGTACTTCTAGCTCAGGCGGAGCAAATGCAATAATTCTGAGATACCCTGTATACATTCTGCAGCGGAATTGAAATTGTCCAGAATATTTCAAGCTTTATCTCTCCAGCTTTGCGATAATTTATCCGAGTCCTTCGTGAAGAGTAACTGCCGAGTGCGATTCTTATGCTGCTGTAACTCTGTATCTCCACTTTTAATGTGCCGCTACTTTATGGTTCCTTTAATAAACTATTGTGTTTCGCGTTAGAGAGTAGCTATTTGGGCTTGCAATTGAAAGTAACCATTGTTTGACCTTTGGAATAAAATTTCACTCCTTTGGAGAAAAAATTGTACTTAAATATGTACTTTGATCTCACCTTAGTGCAATTAGTTTCGAGATATCTTGAAAATTTAACTATAATAAGACTAGAGATGGACAGTAGTTGATGACTGGATAAAAAATGATTACCTTATGAAATTATTATCTTAGCTTGAAATAAGTTCGAAAATGAATACGTGGGAATAATCTGACGAAGGATGTGCTTATGCATAAAAGATAAACCAGAGTAACCGTTGACTATATATTAATGGACTTGTTTTGACTGGTTATTTGGGGAGGCGTTTGAACTGCGGCCTAAAAATATCTCGTACCTAGGCAGTTCGCGGTTAAAGCAACTTTAGCCTATCGCAGAGTTGCTCTTTCTGAACCTTCGAGTTCTATGCCGGTCATTAATCTTATTATGGTGGCAGTTAATCTTTTTCCGCGGAAAGAATTACCACGAGAATTGATCTAATTTATGCAACAATGCAGTCATTCAAGAAAATCTAATAATCTAACAATATTCTAACAATATTGGCGATATAATTTTATGCGTTGCAAGTTCCTGTATAAAGCAAGCAAACGGTCTCATATCATAAATATTTTAAATCGAGACGACCGTGTAAAATAAAAGACATTTAAAAAATGTTTTTGGCCAACAACTTTAGATTATTTTAGTGTTATTTGTTTTCTCGAACTTTCGCAAGAACATCGCGCGCAAAGTAATATATTCGAGCCTCATTCGTTTCTGGTAGTAAGATGAAGGTAGATCGTAAAAATAATCGCCTATCTTTGAATTTTCCAGATCAAAGAAACATACCATATTTCTTTGTTGTTTTTTTAAATATTAATTTTTAAAATAGTATGTTATATATGGGTCACTCTGATTAGTATGTGAATTATGAAAGTTTGAAAAAAAGATATGAATATATTTCCTGCACTATAAAGTTTCAATTTGTATATGTGAATGTTTATTATTAAGCATTTGTAATTCTATTTATTTTTTTATAATACTAGTCGACAAAATTTTACTTTTTTTATGTTAATCTGGTAGAATGTTTTTTATAATATTTTTTTGGGTTGATTGGGTTGAAAGTTTGTCAAATTATGACTGCAGAATTTTTTGCAGTAATATGCATTTAAAAATTCTTTTACTCATATTTTCTTAGACATAAATAAATTATTCAAAGGGAGTAACTACTGAATTTAATATGATTTTCTATTCGTTAAACGGCTTCTAACAAAAAGAAATTAATTAATTGAGAAATAATCTTATTTTTAGTCAAAGCGGATCTTAGGGTTTAAATTTCGCACTAAAATCAGATCTACTTTGATTGAAAATAGGATTATTATTTTTCTTAATTGCTTAATTTTTGTTTAATTTAATTAAGAAAAAGATTCTGTATGACGAGCTATTATTAGTAAAATGTAAGTTTTTAAACAAATAAAATATGTCGGTTACAAAAAATTAGACTATCTAGAATATTTCTAACCTCATTTTCAGAATCAGCATAAAAAAATACATAAGAGTCAGCTAAATTTATCCATTTAACAAATGATCTTAAATATTGTCTTAAATAAATTATGTTGAATTAAAAGTGCGAAACAGATGGATATGGGATAAGGATGACGTGTCAATTTAAAGGGATATTTCATCTGTTAATAGCAAGACAAAAAATGTAGATTACACACGTAGACACGAATAGTATCCGCCGCTCTGCTCACTGATATTGTCACACTCGAGGCTGATCGATACGACTTGTGTGTAAAGCTTTATACATAGTGTAGAACAATTTTCAGGCACGAAATCGGCAGGAAGTCAGGAAAAGAAAAGAAATTTTTATACATAAAACACAGTGCTTCGTATCGCGACATCGATAATCGCGTATAATTTGTGAAATATCTTTAATTATTCTACCTCTTTATATACAGTCGAATATCAGTAGACAAAAATATTCTCCTAACTTTTATTTTTTACTAATTTTACACGTAGAAGATAAAATATATTATTTGCAAATATCGAATTTCAGTTGTAATATAATAATTTTATTAATGAACGAACACTCGGGAAATTCATATCTCGTATCAAATATTAATCATTCTAACTAATAAAATATTTTTTGAAGATATAAAGCATTACCAGTTATAACGCAATTAAATTAAAGCAATTATTTGATTCCATTCGTTGTTGATTCTCTCAGTCTTTCATTTTTAATTTAAATACAATTTTTTTTTTATGTAAAAATAGCTGTTTTTAAAGAGAGATATTTTAATTAATTACAGTCGGAAATGGAGACGATAAAAATAAATATTTTTTCTCATCGTGAAAAATGTTCTCATCGTGTTAAATTGTTCGCCGAATTGCTATATTTATTCTAATATTATTTTTATTGCAGAAAATATTTTAATCTCATTAGTTGTCGCAATGATTTAAAAAAAAAATTTTATAAAAATTAAAAAACATTTTTCGCGGTCTATAGGTAAAGTTACAAAAGATTCGCCCAACGTGGGGCTCGAACCCACGACCCTGAGATTAAGAGTCTCATGCTCTACCGACTGAGCTAGCCGGGCTGTTGATAGAGTGCTTCGTTTTTGTATCTTTTCCGAGTGAAATTAGGCATACAGATGATTAGTGTTGTTCTGATATATACTGCCAGTTTTATAAAAATCTATAGTATACGTAACATGAATTATTAGATTTTTAATATTCGTGAATAACTAAATGCAGTCAAGAAAATTTGTTCGAAATTAGGCGCACGAATAATAAAATTAAAAATTTGTTTTTTTTTGCAGGAGAGAGGACTTCCAGTACCGGTGCCCGCCTTTGATGGACCTAGTGCCTTCGTCCCTCTCTCGGAGGTAAGTATCTTTGCATGCCATCAATTGCTTTTGTAGATTAGTATGCCAGCTTGTGTTTATGGCCGGTCTAATGAATGTTTGATAATGTTAATCGAGACATAACTTGTTTTTTTGTATCCGATTATATTTTTGAAAGGAGACGAAGATTCGAACTGCGATAGTATTATTATAATTAATATTTGTATTATAATTAATATTTGTATGGTTTTAATGGGAATTTCGATACGGTTTTGATGCATTAAATCACTTAATTCGTCATCGATTCAACATTACGGTTATCTTGTGCGAAAATATGATTTTCAATTCGATATCACATTCGCCTAAAGTAGCATGTACTTTAAGATAAATAAGAGTGAATATCTTATTAGATAGTAAAGCGATGGTGAAAACTATTCAGAATACAATCACTCTTATTTGCAAAGATCACGTTTATAATATAATTTTATGATTATTATTATTATTATAATGTAATTTATTTAGAAATATTTTATTTTTAACTATGCTATCTATTTTAATTTGCTACAATGTCATAAACACTTTTCTTGATTAAAATCGATAAATGGGATTTCGATGAATGTAATAATTGTTGATACAGATAATAAATCTGCGGTAATTCTTATTAAAATGTGTGGTTTTCCTGTATTTATTTTTTTTTTTATTAGAGATCGGCACGGTTAGTTTATTGTACTCGCGATCAGTCACGACAAAAAGTGGGACGTGAAAAACGAATTGGTTGATGTTGCTGCGAAATCTGGGCCACTGCGTTAACGCTCGTAACGTCAATGATTTCTCCAGCTGATTGGCAATAGTCGGTAATGAGTCGACTGATGCAGATGATTAACGCATGTATACCGGGTATTAAATCGATAATGCTCAGTTGCTCTCGGTGACCTTTAATTTATTTTAATTATTTGTAAGTATTGGTATTGTTTGCTGAAATGCATTTTTTGCACTTTTTGTCTATGAAGAAAACTACATTGCCGATCGAGTTGATGCACGTATAATCTTACAGAGATGAAAAAAATTTTTATAAGTTATTTTTATTTTTGAAAAATTTTTATTTATATTTATAAAAAAAGAGTTATAAGAAAATTATAATTAATATGTAAATTATCTAATTTTTTATTTTTTTATTTTCTATAATTTTTAAAGTATATTTATTAGAATTGCGAATATTAATACAAGAATATTGTTATTTTTAATTTCTCACTTAATTTTATTTTGCAAGAAATTAAATTTTTTTATTTTATCAATGTAGGATTAGAGGAAAGAATATATCGGTTGTTTTAATCGATTGACAGGTGGCGCCAATGATCAAATTATTCGCGCGGTTCTAAATATTGTAATTAGCAATTGTATAGGTTAATGCTGTTTAATGAAATTGGAACATTCTCAAATAATGAATATATTTTTGCGTTTTAAAAAATGGTTATAAAGTAGTGTAGTTTTCAATGATGTATAACAAATTTTAATTAATAATCTAAATTATTATTGATATCGGTTATTATAATAATAATCCTTTGTTGCTATGAATTGCAATGTATTTCAGTAATGACACTCGAATCGCATTTTACGCTCGAGAATTGCTGACGCAATGTGCTACGCGTTGCACACATTAACACGAAACTCATTTTGCACTGCAATTTATTTTATGGCTACTAATAAACAAGTTTATCGCGATCTATACTTCAAGAGAGATCGGGCTCTTGCGATCTATATTATTATCGGATATAATATTATATAATGCGATAATTTATGGATCATAATATTGAATTTTTTTACGCGATCTCATGATATTTAATAAATGCTATCTCAATTTAGATAAGATTATGAGTCGCATCTGCTGATGCGCACGTTTGCATTAAGTAAGGAAGAAATGTATCAGTTCAAATTATCGTATAAATGTGCATCGAACGCGCGATTATCCGCACGTGCTATATATATATTGTACTTATTGATATGTGATTTTTTTCGATATGTGAAAGAAAATAAAAATATGCTGCCATTCATAAATATCATCATTTCAATTATGATCGATTGCAGCATCGCAGAATTAGAAACAGTGCGTCTTGGAAAATGTGATGTGTGAAACTAATATTCTTGTTTCGTTAATCTCTTTTTAACAAGAAAAGCACTACGATTTTTATTTTTTTTTCTAATAAAATCTCATAATCTTTACAATCTTTATTATTAAAAAAAAGTGATTAAAATGTGTTCTCTGAAATGCAATTACCACATTTCTGTAATAAATCAGGTAAGTGTAAATAAATACATAATTTTCTACAAACAAATTGCACACGATGGTTTTATTCAGGTACAAAAATTGTGTGTACTTTAAAAAAATAGTTTTGTAGAGAGTATTAATTTTTTATTTTAGAAAAAATATTTTTATGACGGTATTATTCTTTACATATATGTATGTAATATAAAAATTATGAAGTATGCACATTATTATACATGTAAGAAATAAAGTGACTTGACTAAAAGATAACAAAAAAAACGTAATTTGAAAAACTTCTTGTAGGAGGTGAATTATTTATCATGAAAATATTTGGTTTAATGATAAACATTTTTTTATCATTAGGTTCTTTGAAAAGAAAATATCACAATTTTTCAATTAAATGATAAAGATCTGTCTTACGAATAATTCAATTTCTCGGATATAATTTTAATTTAACATAAAAAATCTTTCTGACATGATTTATTGCTTATTGATTCGTCTGTCATCTTTATGTTATCCTGTACGTTCTCCGCGTCACCGAACACGAAATAACTATCGATCATCGAGAACTTAAATATGAAGCGATGATGTATCGTCATTCGGTCATTTTTATCATTTTCTTCAGATCTGTGCAAGATCTTACTTGTATAACTGACACGCGATCCATTTGTCATGCGTGCAATATCATGCTCGCGATATCATGCTCGGCATTCTTGAATACGAGCAAGAATAGGTATTGCAGAAAGAAACTGCATAGTGGATTATGTAAATGCATGATGCTATTTGAAGATATTAACTGTAAAAATCATTTCGCAACATATTGATTACGAATGTATTTTTGTCACGCATATATAGAGGTATCATGTTACTATTTTTACTCTTTATAATATTCCAAGGATAACGTTGCAACTTATGGATTATATTTCTTACTTCTTATTTCTTTCGCTTTTCTATAAGAAATTTTATTGTCCTATTTCGACACTTTTATTGAATCACTCGGAAATATCAGATTCTCTCTTCTATAACTATCTCACATCCTTGCCGGTCAATTTCCAAGGAATATTATCGAACGCGTTCTATTTTATAGTAGTTGCCCAGGTATTGAGGAACCGGTACTATGTATCGAGAATAAACGAAGTTTCACTTTATCCGGAAAAGCGATAGTAGCTGCCGCATAGCGCAATTTGGTCGCTATTTCTCGAAACCGAATACGATGTGACCTAAATTTCTGACACCACAACCAATTTGCGCGTCATGTTGCAGAAACATTCGAAGTTTTTTTTGTGAAAAATAGAACGCGTGTGATGCGAGGGGTAAAAGGAGGGGATGAAAATTAACGGGAATCTTGACCGGGTCAATGAATATTGTTCCTTGGTCAAGCGATTGCGGATAACTCGTACATGCTTCATATAGAAGCTCCATTAAACTCCGAATTGAATCTTCAATCTCATTTGTTTTCCTTCGTCTCACAATCTGCGCAATCTCGCTGATAACGCACTTACGAAGATAAACGACAAATGTCCCATATCTGCGACCCATATTTGTTTTATGTTTCCGGTTGTTAAAATTGCATCACTTGTTTTTCGTTCCAAGACGAAATTTTTTCAATAGTACGGATTTTTCCTGTTTAGCATTTATTTCTCCAATACATTATTTATATTGCCACTACATATTAAATTTATTCAAAATTAGTTTATTATGTTCTTCATTTTATTTCTATTAACGTTATTTTTTTCCTTTGTGATAAGTGACTATTAATTGCGTATTGGAGCATAGTATTCAGCTCGCTTAACTTAAAGCCCACAGCATGCAAGAGCCCTTTGCCGTAAAGGGTTAGCATACAGTTTATTCTGTTAATGATATTAATTAGCTCCTAATTAATTCCATTTTGACATTTTGATATGTTGTATATAAAATTGGAGATATATATATATATATATATATACATCGCTCAATGTAACTGAAGATTTAATGAGGATATCATTAATTTTAGAAATTATTAATAGGGAGTTATTAAAATAATTTATGAAAGTTCTATAAATATATATTTTTTATAAAATATTTAACATTTTTTTTCAACATTGAGGTTTTATTAATTGATAATGCCTGTTAAATTATTTGTTTTTCTCGACGCAAAGAAAAATTATACATATTAGAATACTACAAAAAATTGTTCACATGGTTTCTATCTGACGTCATCTTTATCTATATATGATTATCTACAGGTCGTTGACATCGCGCCTCGTCTTCTTTAATGCGTCAATTGTCGTCGGTGCTCGCGTGCATTTATCAATTTGACGTAATGGTTCCTATGAATAGAAGGTAGCAATTGCTTTAATTTCATGATCCGACGTTTTGAAAGATCCCGCAGAAAAGCGATGGACGCGACGACAATAGTGACTATCTTACCTTGTTCGCGAATTGTCTTCTATTCTGCTCTCTTCGTACTATCATAATGCGTAGGAAATAAAGTTAAAAGTTGAAAGTGATATACTCTTTTCCACCAAAGTTACTATTCGTTGTGTACGCATTGTTTAAAGTTGCAGCTCGTTTCGGTGCGAGGTGCAGCAACACGGAATCGGCATGTCATGTGCGCTGCCGCTTAATTATGTTACATCTAGTTGCGAAACCAATAAACCGTCGTCAAAGCAATTTCCATGGCAACTATGAAACGTTGCTACAGAATTCGGAATCGTAATTCGCTCACAATAACTGCAAATGACAAATCAAGCTGTGGAATTACGGTATTATAATTTTCGTTGCGACATTTAATCCGAAGTTCATTTCCAGTTCATTTCGTTTTTATTTCCACGGGATTGCTAATGTAACATTTTTTTTTTCCGAGGAGAGTTGATTAGAAGTTTTCCTTTAGTCGATTAACTTACTGAATGTTTCTTTAACAAAAGAAAATGTTAGAAAAGTGTTATGTAAAACTTTATTTTTTTGGATAGTTATTACATAAGTTATTTAGAAACAGTAAAGTTATACAAATAATTTTTTATAAAGTATTGAAAATACTGTTGATTACACTAATCAATGATTTTATTAAATGTGTAAATTTGGTTAATTTTTATGCTAATTCTGAAAATGGGATTAGAATTTATCTTACAGGCTCTAAATTTTAACTGACATGTCTCTTTTTAAAAACTTATACACTTTCGTTAATAACAGCTACAAAAAAGTTTTTTCTTTCAACTCTTAACATACATGATACGATGATTTTTCTATTCTTTTACTATACTGGTCATTTGTGTCCTCGATTAATTTTCACAAATATAACTTACTTTAACAAATATACAAAAATTATACTCTTACAATACTTTAACTAACTAATACTTTAACATCTTTATCTTTAGAAAGAATTTATAAAGTGATGTACTTTTTTAAAAAAGAATTATATATAAACATCATAACTAATTACTTAATGCTTCTGGTTTTTCGAAGAAAAGAAATGTGCAAGACACAAATAACCCAATCATATTTACATTTGTGTTAATTAAAATAATTTATTTTTGTTTAAAGTTTTTTATAATACTATGAATAGAAAATCATTAAATTTAATTCTATTTTATATGAATCATTTATTTCTAAGAGCAGAAGAAATAAATAGAGAGGAATTTTTAACAGTATGTTACTCAAAAACTTTGCTCTCCTTATAAATTTGACAAATAAATTTGAAATCAGCGCAAAAAGTACTATATAAGAAACACCTTAACAAATCAATTTAACATAAGAAAAGTGAAATTTTGTGACTTATAGTACTATTATGTATGACATAATGTATGTTGAACTCACGCATTGTGCCTCCGATAATATAATCGATAAAAAATGAGTGTTAGAAGATAGCAAAAGAAGATAGCATCTCTTAAGCTAATTTTTAATATAACGTAAACAAAATATATGCAAAGGCTCTAGAGCTTAGTGAACGAACACTGACGAAGTTTGAAATATTCAATGACATTTATGCGATGCGTCGCAATGCTCTCTCGTAGGGTATACACTTCGCAAGCTTTTTCTGGCTGGTAGTTTTATTAAAAAAATATTGCGCCCGGCTGCGGCATAATTTATCAAAGATATAACGATGTTAGTGCGCTGTGTAACACAATTATACACGCGTTTATCGGGACGCCAGCGTACGTAATGACTTTCTCTCTTTCTCTCTCTTTCTCTTGAGGATCTCTCTCGCCATTTTTCGCTGTCGACGATATCATTGACACGAAATAGATGCACGCAGTAGCGAGGAGATAACGCGGAAAAAAGGGTCAACAGTCAACGGAATAGTGAGATATTTCATGTAAATTTCACTCGATTTTACGAAGTCCATGCGCTGCTTCGAAGGTCTCTGCGCAAATAAATATCCGTCGCAAGTGCAATACCTATGGAAATATTACGTTGAGCATATGTTCAGTAGCGAATTGAAAATGAGCAGGATATTTGATATGAACCTTTTGTGTCCGCATTCATTTGAATACCTTCTATTATTGAAGTCTTAGCAAGATGTGGGTCGGCATTTAATATTTCATCCTCGTTTTCAAAGATAATTTTATTAATTTTATTCTAAAATTAACTCTGATCATTAAAATGTTATAGATGACATTTTTTGGAAAATTTGGAAGGAATCGAACGGATTAAATTAAGTTTATTTGCATAAGAGCTGTTGTTTTTAATAAGAAACTTATCGCATATTATTGAGAAAATATCGAGTAAATGATTTAGGAAATACTTTTTAATTTGATATTGAAAAGAAAGTATACAATCTCTCTAGAATGATATTAGAATGATGCTTTATCATTCCCGTGTCGATTACCTCTTCGCGTGTTACTTCTTAGATTATTATCGTAAGAGAATTGTTCACAATCTCTTTCTACCATAATTTAATTATTATTACTGTGATAGAAATGTCAATTCTGTCGACATTAATATATGACATCGATATCGATCGAGATGATGAATGACTTTTACGTTTTCTTTCCCAATTGCTCTTATAATTCTTTCGAGGTAATTATAGTTTCAAGTAAATGGTCTATTAATAAAAAGTAAGATATATAAGACAGATTTGAAACTATTTAGTAATAAAAGACTGATATTGTGATAG
>Ga0157364_1005205_pt1 | contig 13191 bp, 7 predicted proteins | sample AttsexASBM2_FD_111476 | JGI IMG/M metagenome (GOLD analysis project Ga0157364, IMG submission 111476) | Fungus gardens microbial communities from leaf cutter ant in Ribeirão Preto, State of São Paulo, Brazil - Atta sexdens ASBM2 | ecosystem: Host-associated > Fungi > Mycelium > Unclassified ... | reverse complement strand
CTCTAAAATTATTTCTAAAAATACTATTCTAAGTAAAATTATTCTAAATAGAATTGTTTAAAAACTTCTCACTACATTAATTTAAAAAAATATATGTATAACATAACTTCGGTTATAATTTTCCATTTTACAGTTTAATATACAGTTAAATATAATATAAAACATATATTACATATCAATGTAAAATTATAACTATTGTTGAGGTTATATTATTTTTAATTAATATTTGCTGTTTTACACTTATTCGTAATGTTTATGAGTTACATAATGTTTGCAATTTAAACTCCTTTTTTTTTAAGAATATGCTTAAGAATGCTGGCGGTAAATCACTAGACAACGAATAATGTCTAAAAAATGTCTTTATGATGCTTTCGAGATATTTTTTAGATGTACACGTATGTGTCAGAAGACATCTTTAATGTCTTCATGCATGTCTTTTAGACGTGCATGTTGTCTAGAACATTTAGTATTTCTTAAATTGAAATTTATAATAAAAAGGGATTTAAAAACGTGTTATTGATTCAATGTATAGATGAGAGAATTAAGCGATTCAGGAGAAGAGTTTCGGATATTCGATTCGTTATATATTTAAATGATGTAAAAATTGATCGGAAGAAGACTATATCAGATGATGATAGATATTAATAATTCTCAATTCTTTATATATTTCTTTATGGTTTTCATCCGTAAATTTAATTGTCACATTGAGTGTTATGTGTCATAGAATTCATTAAAACTTTGTATTCATATATTTTTCACACACATATCATTATGCATTATTTATCTCATATTTTTTGATGCAATATACACAGAGTCACAATACTTTTACGGTTCTCTAAAATAAAGTAAAAATCCTAATACAAAAATATCGACGTTACAATAATTTTTTGAATTACAAGCTAACTTTAAATAATTATATGTCAAAAACTATTTTACTTTTATTGTCTGTATCATTATTTTTGAATTCTTTGTCATTCTTTGTCAAACATCCTAAGACAAAAATCCTAATACGAAAATGTCAAGGCTATAATAGTTTTTAATGAATTACAAACTATCTTTGATCAATTATCGAATTCAAAACTATTGTAGCTTCGACATTTTCGTATTAAGATTTTTACTTTACCTTTAGAATACACTTTGAAAGTACTGTACGATAGTTGTAAAACCTGTATATCAAACAATTCGATATGATGTTTGGGAGGATGTTTGAGTCTTTACTTAAAATATTCCTTAATAAACTCCGACTAAATATCAGTATTAAAAGAAAAATGATCTTTCTGCAGCTGAACTATACTTTTACTAGAACTTAAAGTGAAATAGATATATATTTGGTATTTCGGAAATTCGAAAAAAAGTTCTATAGTCTAGATCTAATGAAGAAATAAAAAGCAGACATATAAAGTATTGATAATAAACAATACGCTAAAGTGACTAACCTGAAGTTATTCGTCTTTGAATTCAATCCTATTTTTTTTTTAAATGCTTACTATATTTCACTGTGCTGTTTCGTAAAGCCAGCCACAAAATGATATGTACAGAACAGAAGTGACAAGCTTTATATCTACATCGGTACATTCATTTATTCATTCATCATAGGCTTTGTACCTACATCAGAGTCTTAGATAACTGTAGAAGCTTGGTAAATATTATACATATACAGATTTATCCTTCAATAAACGCTAATGGAAATGAAAAAACAATGATAAGCACCCTATGCGATATTTTTCTGTTCAAAAAATAATTAACGTCATAAAAAAATCGTACAGTAAACGTTTACAACATTCATGCAAATCATATCCTACCTTACCTCTTTAGTCTTTATCGATAAAGAAATTGTGAAAAAATTTTATTATAATAGCAGCGTGAATTGACGAAAAATTTTGCAATTACGGTATGATAATTCGCTTTAATGTAATAGTTTTGTCAGAATAAAATTTCTAAACGATATTTATAAAAAAAAATTAAACAATACAATTCTAAATGATATTTGTAAAAAATTAAACAAATTCAATTTGAGGTGTAAATATTTTAATAATTTCATAATCAATCCGATATGCAACGAACGAAGTTTTTCAGCCACGCAGTCACGATGATCGATATTGTAACACAAAATCATATAAGATTCTAATTAAATATACGCTGAAATAATTGACATGTTAAAAGATAATTTTTACACGCATCCAATTTTTTATTCATTATACAATTAAATATTTACTAAAAGCTTGTCTTTTAATTTACGTAGAATATACATTCTAAGACGTGTTCTGATTTCTATCTCGATGCTCCGCGAATATCATTCTTATTTAACTAATTTAATTAAATCTTATTAATTTTCGATAAACAACAATAACGACATAACATCCGGGTGGAAATCTGAACATGCTTCTACGTGATATTTTTGAGAATATAGAGTTTACCAGTAAAAAAAGTATGTAAGAGAAAAAGATGTGTATGTTGTTAAAATATTTATTTCACATATTTGCACAAAAAACACAAATAATGAAAATTTCGAACAGTAATAAAATATATTTATTTTTGTACTTATTAAATTACAATATTAAAATGAAACTGGAATATAATTGATATATATAATAATGTATAACAAATAAGAGTTAATATATAATGTATAATACATAACAATATTAATATATAGATAATACATATATATATATATATATGAAACATAGTCAAATATGGTATATAGTAAATCAACTATGGTATATAGTAAATTATTACATCACAGTAATGAACAATAAAAAAACAAATTATAAATGTTAAAACTTAAAATATCAATGTATCGATGGGCGCAGAGTGGCCGCAAGTAGGAGATCAGTTACAACTTCCGCATCAGGAAAGAAGTGAAACATGATATTCAGGAAGTCGTGATGACAAAGTTAATAGTTACATAGATGACAAATGAACATACCTGCATATGCAATTAAACTGGTTAGGTACATTTATACATTCTATTTTCAAATATCTCATATGTTATCACTGTCTGTTTATCTTGATTACTCAAGCTGAAATATGATAAAAAGCGCATTTTAAGTTTAATATAGTATTAAAAATGAGACTCTTGTGTTTATTAATATTACAATTATAAATTACTTCCCTATAGAATTATATAAAATGTGATGCACGTGATTGTATAATTCTACAAATTTTTCGCAATGCAACCAAATGATATTCCGTTGATTCCACATAAAATTCTTATATTTAATATTAAGAGTCTTTATGTTTAATATCAACACAAAAATTTGAATGGTTCGTGCCATCCGAATTCTTAATAATTGTGATGAGAATAATTATTACGACTGATTGTAAGTCATACGTGGTGATTTACCTTCTCACAAAGGGCTACGGAGGCAACATGAAATCTAGCAATTCCGCGAAGTGCCAGTATGGAATGATCTAAATCATGTGATCGATCATCGAGAGATGCAAGATCTTTGATCTCTAGAAGCATTGGATTTTCATCATAGATAAGCGACGAGCTATATCCTTTGAAAACTCCGTCTTTTTACACGTGACGATGAATAGCAGAATTCTCATTAGGTAAGTATTGTTCGTCGCTTATTATTCATAGCGTCCAGTGTGCAATAAGTACTACAATTCGTTCGTAACGTTCGCGAATTATGTAATGTTTGCAATTTAAACTTTTTTTTTCTCAAGATTTCATATTTTCGAAATGCAATGTATATTAAAGAATTCACTATGATATTTCGATGTATATCAAAGAATTCACTATGATGTTTCGATGTATATCAAAGAATTCACTATGATGTTTAGGACTTTATTCAAAATTTTTCTCAATAAACCCCGACTGAATATCGATGTTAAAAGAACAAAAAAGGACTGTTCCTTGTGGATGAACTAGACTTTTAAAATTTAAATGAAATAAATAAATAAATAAATATATATATATATGTATATATATTTGCTATTTCGTGAAAGTGAGAAAAATTTTCTAATGCAGGTATAAAAAACAGGATAAAAAACAAATTTAAAGTAGATACTGATAACTATTACTAATAAGCAATACGCTAAAATGACTAACCTAAAATTATTCGTTATTGACTTCAGTCATTTATTTTTCTTACGTCACTATGCCGTTTCGTAATGCCAACTTCGAAATGATAACAGAATTTACAGGCTTTATAACTAATATATTTCAGTATCAGTCAGTACATTCACACATATTTGTTCATTCATCACAGACTTTGTATCGATAAATGTCAAGAATATTCAAATTTCTGTAAAAATATATTCAATTAATGTGTTTTCGCTTTACCTGCAAATCGAGATAATAATAGTTAAAGTTGACGACTATTCAGGTTGGATAATTAACAGCTGTAAAATGACAATGCGAGCATACCTTGCAGTTGAAATTTCTACGGCCACATGCGCATGCGTTTTATGTGTTTCTCTCCGTATTTTTTTATCTGCTTTAAGAACACAAATCCTCCGCTATAAATCACAAGTTCTCTGCGTTAGAAACAAATAAATTCTCTGCTGTAAAAACAAAAAATTATATGAAAAAATAATTTGTTTTTAAAACATAGAATTTGTTTTTTAAAGCTAAGAATTTGTGTAATAAAAGCAGAAAATATTTATTTTTAAGAATTAATTAGTGCTGGACAAGTGATCACAGTGCATACTCGTGACGCAATTTTATGTGACTGTGACAGATTTTCTGACCTGAATAGTCATCATAAGTAGCTTTAATGATTTATAAGACAGATCGACGCTTTTTTTTGTCAATCTTCATTTTTACGCGAAAACGCATTGAATACAATATTTTTGATTGAGTACAATATTTTTATCGAAATTTGTGAACGAGTTGTTAATTCTTAATTAATATTTATCAAACAATAAATAATAATCTATAATAGAGCAATGATAAAACAATAACACGTGAATACTGTAACGCAAAATCATAAGATTCTAATTAAGTATACCTTTAAAAGTATCAATGTTTCATAGTTTTTAGGCGTATTGAATTTTATATTCATTTTACTCTCTAAATCTCGTAGAGTGAAATCTCACTCGAAGAGACTGAAAAATTTAGCCTATCTTGAAAAAAGAGAGAAAATGTAATTACTCTTGTTTAAGAGTGGCAGATTTTCACTCTTTTTTGTGAAATTTACTTTTTTGACATGATATTCACTCCGAAGGAGTGAAATCTCAATCCCTTTTTTGGAGTGTAATATCAGGATAGATGGAACCTCACGTCAAAATCATCAAATGACATCGAATCGATTTCATTATTATTTCTCACTGGATATGATACAGTTAAAGGAATATAGCGAAAGTTATTATTCAAAGGGAAGATAAATTTCGTATTAACCAAAAATAATGTCGCAGAACAATTATAAATCCTATTCTTTATCGTAATTCTAAATGACTGAACTATATAAAAATATCTGTAATATATGATTGTCATCTTGATCCATTTAATCAGCTAACAACCGTGTCAACCAATAATTGTGTACAATGAACGATTGTGTAAAATATGACATTTCGTATTATAAAATACTTATCGCAGTTGCGTTCTAAAAAAAAAACACTAAAGATAAGAGTGGCACTGATCTGCCAGAATAAGAGTTTAAAGTTGAATGATAGCCGACAGTGCATAAACATAATGCATCGCACAGAAACAACAAGACCATGAGGTAATTGTTGTTATTCCAAAAAATTTGTTGTAAAATATCTATCAAATATTTTGTTCCAGATTCATTTCATTTAATTATTATTGTATATATATTGTATATTTTCTGTTTCATTTTATGATATTATTTAATATATATTTATTGTAAAATTGTACACATTGGGGGAGGAGGATTATCGCTGGCGAGGAAAGCAAGTGCAACACTTCAAGAAAGTGCGACAATTCAAATCAAATTTAATTAAAATGAATTTAATATTAAAAATTTGCTATAAATAATCAACTTAATCAATAATCATCGATTACCATAATTGTAATGTAGTATTTGCACATTAATATCTCGCCCTGGATTTATACCAGTGCGAGAGTGTACCAATAATTCATCCAACTTTTTTGCTTCAGTCTTACAGCACAGCATAAATGATAAACGATGAAGAATATTATCATTTCAGTCAGCTTTTCGTTTCATGATAGCTTTCAGTTCTTTCATAGTAGGCGGCGGCGTCTTGCAATTCAATTCTTTCATAGTTGCCGAAAAAGCTGTTTAATAGAATATTTTTCTTGTTTTCCATACAAGGAAGGACTTGTATTGAGAAAAAATAATAAATCGAGTGCCGGCGTTGCGTAAACGCACATTTGGAAGTCTATCTGTAATCAAATGAATCTGCCCTTTCGATCAATCTTTCGAATTCTCGGCAAAATATTGGATTGGAAATGAAATCTATTCATTCCAAAAGTGAGACGTCTTGTTTAGAAATGTTAAATTTTCATCTATAGCCGCAAATGCGTTGTATTTTTTATTGCCATAGATATTCATTGCTTTACAAACATAAATTCTGTTTTAAAAACAAATTGTGTTCTGAAACATAAATTTACTGTTTTAAAAATACAAATTTATTGCTTTGAAACAAATTCTTTGCTCTAAAACACGAATTCACTGCTTTTAGTAAATTTATTTACTAATTTATTTACTAATTTAAAAACAAAAATAATATAAGAAGATAATTTCTGTTTTAGAGCAAAGAATTTAAAACAAATAATTTATTTTTAAAGTACTGAATTTATGTTTTTGGAGCAGTAAATTTATATTTTAGAACAGATAATTTGTTTTTATAGCAGTAAATTTCTGTTTTAGAGCAGATAATTTGTTTTTAAAACATGTTACAACTTTCTTTAGCTCTGTTTCAATTTACTCCAAATCGGAACAAGATGTACTAATTCGGGTTTTAATATTTTACTCGTAAACAGTCTAAAATTACACGTACCATAAAGCTAAATAGTTGTTACATCATGTGCAAAAAAACATATATGTTCTAAATAAAGAAATATATGTATATTTCTAAAAATTGTTTTAACTGTCTCCCCATTCTCTCCAAGCCTATCTATTTTGAGCTCCGGAGCCAAAATGCAAAACCATCGACCATTAAAAAGTTTAATGTGTAAGATTTTAGTATATAATTTTGAGTATATAATTATGAAGCGTTTATAAGCATCACTTAGATGTAACACTTTCAGTCCCCGAAATCTTACCCACATTGTATTTTTTTGCGTCGCTGGCTCCGGAGCACAAAGTAACAGATCTGAAAATATATTATATACTAGTTAGACGATAATATTTCATATCTCCTCTTATTCTGTAATCGCAATCTTTCTTTTCTTCTCATGTTTTGTAAAGTACAAATATAAAAAGATGAAATTATGATTATTATTTACAGGAAATTGGCCTTGTAATTAATGCGTTAATTATTCATAAAAAACTATATTTACTATATATAACCGATGTTCTGAAAATTAATATTTGATATTTAGTCAATCAATAATCAAACATTTATTTTTGAAACATTTGTTAAAGATTTTAAATAGTTTTTTATAGTAAATAATTAGCTCACTATTTAAATAATGAAAAATAGTTTAGAAAAATCATGTAATAAATCACGTATGTTTCGGCTACTTTCTAGTCTTTATGAACGCAGTAAAAATGTAGAGTCAAATTGTTGAAGTCAGTTAATTTATTATGTTGTGTAATCTATTAACACAATCTCCTGTTTTCATGATATTTATCCCAAAAAACGAAATGGCAAGTTTCTGTCTCATAAACAAATTAAAGGCTGGATGGTCTCAAGTAAGAGGAGTTTTTGAAATTAAATCGTGTAAAAGAAAATTGATCGGAATAAATTAAGCGTAAAACATGATCTCAGAAATATAGATGGATGTGTACTTGACAAAAAATATATCAAAAGAATTTGTATGATTTATCTATTTAAAATAAAGTGCATTATATGATAAACAGATCCGAGATTATGTACATGACTGTTACATGTCATAGAATAAACTATAAATCATCATTGAGATCAATAAGATCAGAGTAAAAAAAATATCATTAGAAAACATAAATGATTAATGAATACCTAAGCAACAATGATACACTATTGGTTAAGTAATTCCATGAATTTAAATTAATAACCGTTCTTTTATCGTTTAATTATTATTACTTATTTAATTATTATAGTTATTTCTAAAATTAATCATTTTTTGTAATTTCGTTCAACATCTAAAATTCCCTTTTAAAGTTATGATCATGATACAATCTATGATAATTCAGTAATAATCGAATGAGTAGCTGTATTTCTCCTAATGTAAATTCTGATGTGTTCAGAAATTCTGGTCTTCAACTGCATCTATTAGTCTTTCATCCGATATATAATGGCTGCATTCGGGGTGACGCTATTAAAGCTATTGGTGACATTTTATCTTCATCGTCCATTAGACGCAAAGATATAGTATGACAATAATAATAGCGCTAATATAGCTGATAGTTCCTCAAATACATCCATTGCGTCACAGTTTTTGCAGAATATTTTATGAATAACATTTATTTTTTAAGAAAGCGCAGACAAAGAATCTTTTTGAGAGTATAGTTATAATTTTTAATGAGATGACGTTGAAACGTATCTTGAGCTAATTTAAATTACAAAAAACGACAAATTTTAGAAATTATAAATATTTTATTGATATGTAAGATCGTTTAAAAGAAAAGTTATTTATAAAACATTATTTGTATAACTTTACATTTGTTTGTATAACAGATGAAAATATAAAAACTTTCCAGTAAAGATCAACTAAAGGAAGTAATAAATAACTTCAATATTAGAAAATAAATCAACTTTAGGTAAAAAAAAACGTCAATTACGTTAAATTAAATGTAGAAATAATACTATACCATCTATATGTAAATATTTTTAATAAATTTAAGTCAAGTATATGACTGCGCTGATTACTTTCAGACTTGCAACACAATCAAATTGAAATAATAGTGTTCCTTCCAAATTAAATTAGATCTTCGATTTAGTGCTACTAGCATTATTTAGTGCTATTAACAAAACCTGAAAAAAAAGAACATTGCGAAATATGTTACCTCAACCAGGATTTTATTCTTTTAATTTAATGTTTTACAATGTAAATATTAATGTATTATTTATATAACTCATGTATCATAACAATTACAGTTGTTGAATTGTGAAATTATTAATATTAATAATGTGTGTTATTTTTACTAAATGTTTAATGTATTATACTCGTTTATAATGTTTGTATGTTACGTATGCATAATAATGTTTGCAATTTAAATTCTTTTTCTCTCAAGAACGCGAGATTCTTACCGACGCTAAACTAGACTGACATTCAGACAATGAACAAAATCTAGCATCTTTATGATACCTATTAGATTTATATCTCAAAGAGATTTTAATGATGTGATTTTTTGACATGCGTATGTCTAAAATATATGTTTCTTTTTGAAATTGATCATCAATTTGTAATTTTGGATTCAGTAAAAAATCACAAAACTTGGATATATTATATAGGATTTGGTTATTTTATTATTTATTATTTTGTAATATTTTTTTCAATTTTTCTTACGCATGTTTTATGTTAATACAAACTAAAATATCTTATTTGATATCTTAATTAATTTGTATATTATTTTTACATTAATATAATAGAATAATATTATACATCTTTCAATAATATTTTTTTGTTAACACATGTTGAATTAGATAGTATCTATACAACAAAACAAAATGTATGTATGTATACATACTGTTATCAGACATATTATATTCATTTTAAAATCTTAAGAATAAAAAATGAAATTACTATTATCACACAATAAATAATTTTAATTTTTTTAACCAAAAGATAAGTTGATCATAACTATTCCTCGTTTGTATATTTTAAAAAAGTTTTTTTTTAAAAAGTACATTAATATAATTCTACTTCTATTAATTTTAATATACTTGTTATAATTATTATCTAATATTTCCTAGGTTTCTATTTCTTTTCTATTTTAATTTTTTATCGTTAAATAGAATTATATACATTAAAGATCCAGTAAACCCCACTCGTCGTACAGTGGCAGTCTTCTTATCAATATTTTTTTATAATTCTCACTCTTTAAACCTGGATTTACATAAGTACCAGTGCCTAACATTTCATCCAAATCTTTCGCCTCAGTTTTATGGCATAGCATAAACTGTAAAGCTGTAAAAGAAGTCATCATACCATAGCTAGCTTTTCGTTTTAGAGCAGCCTTTAATTCCTTCATGGTGGGCGGTTGCGTCTTGCAGTTCAATTGCTTCATAGTCATTGATAAGGTGCCAAGATATTCATTTAATAGAATAGCTCTCTTATTTTCAATGACATCGAAGGAAATACTTGAATTGAGAAAATAGAGAAGATCGATAGCCGGCGATGCGTAGACGCATAATTGAAAGTCTACCTATAATAAAATAAATTTTTTTGACCATCAATTTTTTATGTCTACGGTAATTGTTTCGAGATAAAACCTGTATATCAGGAAAGAAGTGAGACATCATGTTTAAGAAGTCGCGAAGACAAAGGTGGTAGTTTACATAGATGACATGGGCAAACGAATATGCCTGCATGTACAATTAAACTGGATAGGTACATTGCATTTATTCAAAATACATTCCATATTCAAGTATCTCATATATTATCACTGTCTGTTTATCTTGATTGCTGAAATTGCGGATGATTAAATTGCGCAAAAATGTACTTACCGTAATAGAATTTCTTGAAACATTATTTATTTATTTAATATATCGTTATATAAATATATATCTTTCTCTTTATTGTGATTATAATAAATAATATTTATATTTAATTATGAAAGTTATAATAAACTTTCAGAAATATAGATAATTAGAATGTAGTGAATGAGCTATGTTAAATTGTGTTTATAATAAAGTTCATATATATTGTTCAATTATAAATATGAAAGATACTTGTGAGTATCTTAGAATAGATTTTTAAAATAAATTTAATCTTTTAACAATATAAGTCTCATATGAAAATATAAATAATCTCATAATCATCATATCAAAGTATCATATGAAAGTATAAATTGAAAATTTCATGAATTGTTTTACTTAATTTTAGTTCTCAGTTACAAGACGAAGTCTAAATGCTCATTGATTTATTATTGGGTTGTCCGGAAAGTTCGTGCCGATTTTGAAGGAAAATTGAAACGTAGAAGATTTAAATTTTAGTATATATTTATTAAATTTAAATCTTTTGCGGCACGAACTTTCCGGAAACCCAATATGTTCACGATTTTATCTTGCAAATGTAATATTTTTTATAATTTGATGATACTTACAAAAATCTGATCAATAGGCTTGCCATTATTGTCATATCTGAACAACATATTATTCACGTGACAATCACCATGATTAATAACATTAAATTCATCCTCACAGATCTTGAATGCATTCATTCCTATTTGATATATGTGATCAGAGAGTTTAGCAATTTTTTCTGAGTATCTGTTAATAAAAATCAAATAAATTTGAAATCATATGAAAACATGTAAAAGTAAATATTTTTTTTGAACAATGCAACTTGTACTTATATTTGTAATTTTCTTTTTAACATATTTTTCCTTTTCATATTAGTTTCCTTGTGTCACGTATCATAAAACATCTTGAACATTAAAAAGTAGAGCAATAAACATTGTCTTAATTAAATGCAAATCTTACTTTTTCACTTCCGGCCAGTTCATAATCTCGTCTGCTAAAGCTTTAGTACTCTTAATGAAAATATCTTTCATTTCTGCCGGATGCTGGCTATTAATTATTCCTTTCAAATACATCTCTTTCTGCTTTGGTTCCTAATATTAAAATAAAATAATATTAAAATATTTATATAAAATATTTATAAAGAAGAATAAGTAATTATGTTTGAAGTGCGGACTAAAAAATTTTCAGTGCCATATGTGTAGATCTAGATATACAAAAAATTTACACAATAATTGTAATATCATAAAATTTTCTGACAAATTTAGAACTGATCGTTTTTTAGAGAAAGTTACGACATAATTCAGATAATGTCGAAAAGACATTCTAAAGGAGAACAATCCTTATATTCATTGATCTAAATTCTTAATAATGCAACGAGATATTGCGATTGATTATGAATTACGTGTGGTGATTTACCTTCTCACATAGGGCTACGGAAGCTGCGTGAAACCTGGCAAGACCGCGAAAGGCCAATATGGAATGATCTAAATCAAGACCAGACAAGCGATCAGCCATTCGAAAATCGAGAGATGCGAGATCTTCCATCACCAGAAGCGTTGGATTTTCATTTTGCACGTAGAGAATCTTCGCGCTCAAGCGGTGCTTTGGTCCTAATAATTTATTCATTTTATCCAGAGTATTTGACATCATCAACATCTCGATATGGAAGACATTCATTTCTATTATCTGTGTATGATAAGTTTATTTAATATAAAGTGAAATTCTTTAATCTAACAAGCACATGAAATTATTTGTGATAGTGGAAAGTTTTAAGATTTGTTTTGAAACATTTTGTTTAAATATATATATATATATATATATATTTGTTTTTTTAAATTTGACTCATAAAAATAATTTTATTTTAGGAGGTTTCTATTTCTTGAGCGAAAAAAGTTGATTTTATTGGAAATGTTTTTAACAAAAAGTATAAAGTTATTATATTTGAATTCTGGAATATTGTTTTAATATATTTAAATGTTATTTCTTTATTAAATTTTATCAAAAATTACGCCTGCTATCTCTCTTCAAACTTGGCGCTGCCTCCGTCACTAATTAACAAGCTATCTTTGCTTCAGATTAACTTCTTTTCCTCTCTATATTAGAAATATTATACACATTAAATTAATTACCAGTTTCTGTCGAATACTTTCAAGTACAGGCGAAATTTTGATAATAATTGATTTTTTCTCTTTAATCATAGAGCTGCGCGAAAATTCGACAGTAATCCTAATCATATCGCTGAGATAGTTGTCGCCCTTCATTGTGGCCGGTTTTGAAAATATATCGATCACCTGAATCGAATGGTCGTTTTCCGACTTTCGCAGAATCTTCTCCATGAAGCATTTGTTTAGCCATGTCGATGTTTCTAGAGCCATTTCTAAAAATGGAATTATAATTGGAGAATTTTCTCGATAAATCATTGTTTTTCCT
>Ga0157364_1005204_pt1 | contig 13192 bp, 5 predicted proteins | sample AttsexASBM2_FD_111476 | JGI IMG/M metagenome (GOLD analysis project Ga0157364, IMG submission 111476) | Fungus gardens microbial communities from leaf cutter ant in Ribeirão Preto, State of São Paulo, Brazil - Atta sexdens ASBM2 | ecosystem: Host-associated > Fungi > Mycelium > Unclassified ... | reverse complement strand
TGATGACAAAGATAATAAAGATCAATACAAATATCAATAATAATGAGGGATAATAAATAATGATAATTAATATTGTTAAGTCTGAGATCTAATTTCCAAATATAATAGTATTTATATAAAATAATGATGGTTTATACACAAGTTGTTTCTATTATATAATCAAAACTTATACCTTATAATGCTATTATCTATCATAGCAGATATTAGGCTAATTTTAAGAAGTAACTAATTATATCACTATATTGATATCCTTATATTTTTATGAATACTAATCTCTATATAATATATGATATATTATTAGAGACAGTTTGATAAGCACTTTCTATTATAAGTTTGATCATAAATATTTGTTTAGTTGTTTCTGAGATAATAGCCAATGAAACTTATAGTCCTTAATGATCTGATATCTCAGTAATCTATTGTTACTTTTATACGTCCCATATATGTGCAAATAGCCCTTATTTGGAACTTTCAAGTACAACTTTGTTTGTGAGAATTGATCTACTAGTTGTAAAGATACAAAAGTTAAATGAAGTTTGTGGCAGAGAGCTCTTTTAAGGGTTTTATATGTCCTGATCTTACATAACTTGTTGCACCATAGTATAATATCTTTTCTGCTTAATCTCTATCAGTATTATCTATAAGATTAATATGTAGCAAATATGTTATATAATGTTATTGTTCTAAAATCTTCTATGTCTTTCTATGTATTACATGATCATGTGACATTAACACTGATATTTGTGACACTTGTGATATCATACTCCTAATTTTTAGTTTAAGATAAGAAAATAAAAATTAGAAAGAATAAAAAGACAAACAAGATTTATTATCTTTAACTTTGACATTTTGGTATTCTTTTTCCCATTTCTATTCTTTGATTTCATTAAGAGATTTTTCCATACAACTAAAGTTTTTGATAAAGTATTAATGAAAATTAACAAACTCTAAAAAGCTTTCTACTTCTTTTATCTTAGTAGATATTTTCTTATCTTAATCTTTTTGTCTTCTATCTGTACTTCTCTTTGTCTAACTGTTACTCAGCATCAAAATTACATATTTGTCAGACTTAAGAATAGTAGACTTATTCTCTTTAGTTTCTTGTTTTTTATTTATTTATTTTATTATTTCTATTTCATTTATTTAAACTTAGAGGAGAGATAGTGATGTAATATCATATGTAGCTGTCACTGTTACTATTACAATATCATATAATATAAAGAAGAGTGTAGAAGATTTTAAAAAAATATTATTATATAACATGACTATAGTATATTAGATATAGATATATACTGTCAGAGTTTGTTAGGTGCAGTTCATACTGGAGTAGAAGTCTGCAGAATGGACTTAGAGATGAGCAAACTTGTGGAACAACCTTGGCTTCAGCTTATGTGCTGCACTGTCTGTCTGCTACATGATTGCAACTTCAGATGATGGAAAGAAGTCTGAGATGGAAATGAGTGCTAATTAGTGTGTCACCATTGAACACTAGAGATCAAGTTCAATAAGAGTTATCTTTGTTGATTATTAGACTAGCGAATTACAGTGTAACTATTAGTCTTATATACAAACAGAAAGTATAGGAGATGCTTGGGGTTTCAGTGGTAAAACCCCTATTACCCCAAGTGGAGGTTTCAATGTTAAGACACTGACAGGAGTAACTCCATCATGGAAGACTAAGTTGAATAGGAGTATCTCTGCTGTGGAAAATGGAATACCTGGATGGTTACAGCACTACCACAAGATGTGTTGTGAGAAAGATGGCCACTGTAGAAGACGGAATACCCTGATAGTTGCAGTACTACTACAAGACATTTTGCAAGAAAGGTGGCCACTATAGAAGGCAGGCTTGTATGTTTTGGAGGTGACTTCACCATGGGGACGTTATTTCTGGACGGGTGGACTTACATATAACAGAGTTAAAGATAGTAAACTCTATTTATATGATGTAACAACTGCTACACATGTCACTATTATAGTCAAAATATTTATATGACACATAAAAATGGTGATGTTATAAATTATATAATATAATAACTTTTATTTATATAACTTATAATATTTAGAGTAGACTATATATTAAAGGTATATAAAGTAGACTCACTCTTAATAGGAACTCTACTAAGTTTTCTTATATTAACTAATATAATATTGCTTTTTTGTCTCTACACTTGTACTTAAGTTATAACAAATATTTCTTTTTAATTAAGAAAAATAGTTGGACTCTAAGCTCAAGAGGAGGATAGTAGATATTAGAAGATTTTCTATATAAGAAAACTTTCTACTTTGTCTGAATTTGAGTCTATAATATTACCCAAAGCCTAAGTTATTTGTTTAGTCATTTTATTTTCCAAACTCTATACTAATATTTCTATAATACTACTATGGACTCTTGTTTACTTTCTTATAACCATTAATCTATTCCTTTTAGCCACCAACAAATAGACCTATATTACCTAGCAATATTTTGTTGAGGTTTCTGACTATATAACTTCTTTAGTATATAGTTAGATTACCAAATATTCTACTTGATGTTCCACTTGATTAGAATGGACTCTTTGGTACTTAGAGTAGCTATTGTCTCTGGAAAACTCTATTCTATTCTCTTAGGATTTCCCTAAAGGTAAGTCATATACTTAGCTATTTAAACAATATACCTTAGAATTTCTCTAGAGTTATAATATCTATTATATTACTGTAATCTTTGTCTAGTTGCTCTAATAAACAACAGTGATCAGATCTAGGCTACTGTCTAAACATACTCATTGTTTAAGTAAATAGTATTGTTTAGTTAGTTTTTTATATAGTAGGCTTGTACTACAGATCCTGTTGTAACTTGTTTACATAGTATAATAGCATTGTTGTTAGAGTTGTAAAGATTAGACCCAATTTTTTTCTTTTATTTTATTTTATTTTATTTTTGGTACTTAGGATTAGGATCTAGCATAACATCACTAACACATAGTTATATGTCACAGAGTAAAAAGGAGAGGATGTAAAAGATTCTGGAAGAATAATACCATATAGTATATTTAATATATATTAGCCTTAAGGCAAATATATAGTCATTTAGGGTAAGCTAAAGTAGTAGGGCACAGATCATAGGCTTTTGGTATATAAAATAGACAATCCTATACAGAGTTCTCTATTGAGTTCTCTTGTGTTAAACCCTAATATAAGGTTTCATTTTATTGTCATACTCTAAAGACTTTGAGTTATAACAATTATCTATTAAGAAAATATTTAGTTTGGGAATTCTCTTTTTAAAGATATTAGTATAACAGTCTAATTAGAACAGTATTAGTAGAGTAGTAAAATAAGAAGTTAGTAAACAATATAAGGTAAAACTTAAAGAGGGTCTGGTAACATTTATAAAGATATCATTGGAGATAGAGTTCAAAAGTAAGACTAGCACTGGTCCTGTATCACAAATAAGCTACTTACTAGTTGTAATACTTGAACTTAGTGATGTTTCAGAGGTTCAGTATAAGGAGATAAGGATGAGTAGTATCAACAAGAATAATTAACATTGTTAAGTCTGAAGTCTAGCTCTCAGACACAGAGATATATATATAAAAGAGTGATGATCTGTATACAAGCTGTTGCCATTACATGATCAAAACTCATACTTGATGGGAGCTGTCATTTGTCATAACAGCTATTAGACTAATTTTAGAAGGTAACTAATTATATCACTATATTGATATGCTTGTATTTCTACCAATACTTATCACTTTGAGACACATCATATATTGTTGTAAACAGATTGATGAGTACTTCCTAACACAAGTTTAATCATGTGAATCCATTTAGCCGTTCTTGAGATATTAGCAGACAAAACTTTTATAGCTATGGATAGCCTGATATCTCAGTCATTTGTTATCACTTTTGTGTATCTTGCATATATGCAGATAGTGTCAAGATCGCAAGAAGTGGACTTAACTTTTCTTTTTATTTTCTTTCTTATTTTTATTTTTATTTTTATTTATTTTTCATTTTTTCATTTTTGGAAACTCTGGGATTAGGGTTAGAAGTGATTGGTCACACTGTCACATTTGATGGTGTGGTCACAACATTGATTATAGGACTTGGGGAGAAAGAAGTAAAAGATTCTGAAACAAAATGATGTCATACAATATGGATACCACATGTTGGCCTTATGCTTTACACATAGTCATTTAGGATAGGATGCACAGTATCTAGCATGGACCATCTATAGGAGTATATAAAGTAGACTATTTTGTAAAAGAGTTCTCTATTGAGTTCTCTTGTGTTACCCAATACAAGATTATCTCATAATTCAACTTTAAAAGTTTTGAGTTATAACAGATAGCTCTTATTTGGGGCTTTCTAGTGCAACTTAGTTTGTGAAAATCAGTTTACTAGTTATAGAGACACAAGCTGAATGAAGTTTGTGATATTCTGCTTTCTTATGTAGTTTTTATCTAAGTTAATATGACTTATTTAAAAAAATTATTTTTATTACAACAACAAAATAAGCAAATAGTAAACATGCAAAAGTAGTTGATAATATTGAGAAGAAAAGCTAAACTAAGACCCAGCAATTAGTTTCATGTAGAAGTGGCCATATTATCCTTGTTTGATTAGAAAGCTAGCAAATTTAAAGAATTTTTGATAGCATGTAGGTTGTATATGAAGATTAAAATAAGAAAAATACCAGTAGAAAAGTAGATATAGTGAGTTTTGATATTTATATAAGAGAAATTGGCAGATGTATGGAAATAAAATTTATTAGAGGATTTGGAGATAGAAGTATTAATGTTGAGACTTAAACTCTGAAATAAGAATAAAAGAACAATCTTGGATTAGATAATCACAAGAAAACTCAATAGAGTTTCTAATATAAACTTATCTATCTTACATATACTAAGTTACTAGTCTGTATTATAATATCATTAACCTATCCTAAAGGCCAATAATTTCCTTAAAATTAACATATGTCAAAAATACTATAATAATATTATTCCTTTTAGAAGCTTCTACTATATTTCTTAGTAATATATAATTATATGACTGTGTAACTGTGAGTGATGTGTAATACCAAGTTGTATTATATAATAACTTGTAACTATAACATATGATATCATGGTAACTCTAACCTTATATTCCAAGATAACAAACAAAACAAAAATACAATAAAAATAAGACAGAAAATAAAATAAAATAAAGTTCATTGTCTGTAATTCTGACAATTAGAGATCAAGACAGTAGGAGAATTTTTAGACAAAATAAAAAAGAAGTTTTGAAAAGATAACAAAAAATCAGTAAAGATAACAAATTTAAAGTAAGAAGAATAAGATCAATATAATATAAACAAATATATTCAGTATCACATACTTATCTGACTATATCATGAATAAGACTTTCCTAATACCCAATCTGCTCTAAACATTTATGAAAGAGAATATCTTTCTTTCTATTTACTTATAATTTTCTAGTATGAATTTACTTGGTTCTCTTTCATAACTGATCACATAGTTCTTCATAATCTTTATAAAACTCTAGACTCTATTTCCAAGAATATTAGTATATCCAGAGTAATTATCTGTCTCTTCCAATTCTCAAATATTATCTTAGTTATTAAATACTAGTATTTAAGATGCTTAGATACTCTGTAGCTCCTCATCTTGAAAATCAACTTGTATTGTTTAATACAAGAGAACTCAGTAAAGTTTCTAGTATAAGTGAGTATACTTTATATATATATCTCTAGTGCATAGTCTATGTATACTTTATATATGTTATGTGATGTTGCAACTGTGACATCCTATTATCTCTTTTATTAAGTCCAAAAATAATAGAAAATTGAGAGGAATTGAAATATGAAAATAAGAGAAACTTAAATAATAAAAGAGAAACAGAAAAAAAGGACAAGTCTACTATCTTTGAATCTGATATCTATACCCAAAAGTCTAACTTCCTTCATGTTCTGCTTGCTGTTAATAATCTCTTTCTAAATATGACCACTACAGTATATAAGGATGCAGCACTATCTACTAAAGCCAAGGTCATCTAGGATTTGCATCTACACACATTAGATAATATTTCCATATTCTTTCAATGTCTTCTATAATTTTTCTATGGACAGTTTCTACTTTTAGGTATGTTTTTTATCTGATATCTAGATATTCAAATAAGTAGTAAGAGATAGTGGTTATATAAAGTGATTGTTGATTGATAAATTTAAAACAGAGATGAATAGAGAAATTAGGAGAAGATTAATAAAAGCAAAGGATCCTCTCAAAAGTTTCAGATAATAGTACATAAGAGTGGTGAATTCAGACAGATATTGGAGGGCAATTAGAAGAGAAGAAGAAAGGCTGAGAAGTAAAAAGAGAAATAAAGAACAAGAAGAAAAAAAGTAGAGAGAAGTGGAGAAATATTGAGAAAATAAGACTAGTAATGGAAAGAGTTTTGTCTGTGGGAGTTTTGGGCATATTGTAAGAGTAAGAAAGAAAAGAAGAATGCAATACAGTAGTTTTCAAATAGGTTAGCAAGAAGGGAAATAAATATAAGGGTATTGAAAGTAGGAGAGCAAGAGAGAAACAGAAAGATTATTTTGAGAGAATAAAGGCTAAAGAATGAAACAAAGAAAAAACTAGTAGAAGTATAAAAGACAGAGAATAAGAAATCATTAAAAGAAGTAATGATGAAGATTGGACTGGAGAGAATTGATACATAAGAGGAAGTAATTGTAGAAGCATTGTTAGATAGTACTATAACAGAATTGGTGATGAGTTCAGAATTTGTAAGAAATCAGGAGTTTAAATCAAATAAAATTGAAAAATCTATCTATGTAAGGACTGTGGATGGTTCTTTAAATAAGAAAGGACTAATTAATCATAAAGTGGAAGTAAATATTTATTATCAGTAACATAGAGAGAGAATGGAGATCAATGTAATAGAAGAGTAGAAATGGAAAGTAATTTTGGAAATGCTGTAGCTTGTATGCCACAATTCTGAGATTGACTGCAACAAAGAAAAGATGAAGATAAAGAGGTGTCTGGAAGAGTGTGGGAAGCAGTAGAGATCAGAACTAGGAAATCTAAAATAGCAAAAGCAAAAGAAGAAAAGAAAGGAAAAAGAAAAAGAAAAAGAAAAACAAGAAGATCAAAAAAGAGAAATATAATGGATGCAAAAAATATAACAAAAGAATAGGAGAAAGAGGAAAAGCAGTAAAGTTAGAGAAAAAAGTCAAGAAACTGGTTTCTTTAAGATTCTATAACTAGATTTATATCTTGAGAAAGAAAGCAAGTAAGAAGATACTAGCAAAGAAAATATGAGATTATACAATTGAGTTAAAAAAACATTTGTACTGAGGAAGAAGAAGATTTATCCATTATTAAGAGAGAAGAGAAGAGAAGTGCATAAGTTCATTGATGAACAATTAAAAAAAGAGTATATCTGATTCTTGAAGTTATCTCAAATAATACTAGTATTTTTTGTAGAAAAGATTGATAGTAAGAAGTATATAGTACAAGACTATAGATATTTAACTAAATGAACTATTGAAAATAAATATCCTTTACCTTTGATTTCAGATATAGTAGAAAATATAAGTACATAAAAAGTACTTAATAAATTAGATTTACAATAGGGTATAATAATATATAAATAAAGAAGATCAATGAGTAAAAGGCTTTCAGAGTTGAGAACAATAAACTCTATTTATTTTCACTTCTTTTCTCATTTTCATTTTCTTTTCCATTTTATTTTCTTATTTTGAACTTAGTGTTAGAGATTAGTGTGATGTTACAACTTGTTATACAAAAGGATGTAGAAGATTTTAAAATAATAATATAATACTATATATTAATGATATGTGGTATATATGCTCTTTAGGGTAGGCTAGGTTTGGTGTAGCATAGACCATTATTCTAGTATATATAAGATAGATACTTTGTACTTGGAACTCTATTAAGTTCTTTTGTGCTAACTCTAATACTGTTATGACCTTAGCTTAGAGCTCAGGTTGCACTTAGGCAAAGGTTTGAAAAGAAGTAAGAGGATGTGATAATTGGTAAAGTGTAAAGATATAGGAGAGTATCTACACTATATATACTTGTATACAATGAGGAAACAATACATAGTCCATGAGGCAAACAAGTCACTATACATGAGAAGAAAGTAAGGTTGGAGTACCTACTATATGAGGCACTGACTGAGACTACTACAGCACAGCCAATCATATTATCATTACTCTCTGCCCTACTCCATGTTATATTCTTGAGGTATTGATCATAACAAATACAAGGTTCTTTTTTTGACTTGATTTTATAAGTCTTAAGTTATAACAAAGATAGTATTTACAACTCTGACTCCAGAGGGATTGCTTAAACTAATAGTAATGTTTTCCAAACTAATGAACTTACCTGTTACGATTGACGCCTCCTGGATGTAGCATGGACTTGGGTCAAGGGTATGACGACGATGATCGGCTGTGCCGGGGTAGTCTCAGTCAGCGCCTCATGTGGTAGGCACTGCAACCTCACCTAGTCCTTACTTTCTTCATATGGTTTCCTCATGTATAATGCCTCATTGATACTTCATGGACACTCTTCTGTACTGTATATATAGCGTAGATACATTCCTGTATCCTTACGCTTTACCACTTGAATTCTATTCCCTTAACTTCTCAAACCTTTGCCTAAGTTGCAACCTGAGCTCTAGCTTAAGGTCGTTACATTACCTGCAACATTCTGAATGGTAGGAATAGAGAAGGAGAAAAAATATAATGAAGTTGTAGAAGAGATAGTAAAGAAGTTAGCAGAGAAATATTTTTATATAAAGATAGAGAAGTGTAGATAAAAAGTAAGATAAGTAAAGTACTTAGGAATAGTAATTAGACCAAAAGAAATAACAATGAAGTAGAAAAAAGTGAAGATAGTATTAGACTAGTCAACTTTACAAGTGGTCTAGGATGTTCAGAAGTTCTTAGAACCTGCCACTTATTATAAATAGTTTTTCAAAGATTTTGTATTTATATCTAGGCCATTATATAATCTAGTAAAAAAAAAAGCAAAAGTAGGAATAGAAATTGAGATAGGAGAAGTTATTTGAAGTGTTCAAGAAATGGTTTACTATAGAGTTTATTTTAGTAGCACTAGATTTATATAAGAAGATAAAGATGAAGATAGATACATTGGATTATACTATGGGAGAAGTGTTCTCAATAAAATGTAAGAATAGATAATAGAGACTAGTAGCATACATATTAAAATCTCTTAATGAAACAAAGAGAAACTATAAAATCCATAATAAGAAAATATCAGCAGCTATCAGAAAACTGGAAAATTGGAGATACTTGTTAACAGATGCCAAGTTTAAATTCAAAGTTCAAACTGATCATAAGAACTTAAAATATTTTATGAAAGTACAAAATTTAAACCATAAATAAGCTCATTATATTTTAGATTTGCCAATATTTGACTTTACTTTGAAACATGTGCCAGAAACAGAAATGGAGAAGATAGATAGATTAAATAGAAGATCAGATTAGAAGGTTGGAATAGAGAATAACAATAATAATCAAAAATTAATAAATAAAAAAGGCTAAAGAGAAAGATAAAGAGATAGTAAGAGTAGTAGAAGAGATGAAAAAAGCTAAAGTTAGAGCATTAATAGATGACAAGTAGAGAATAAAAAGAAATTTAGTATTAAAAAAGGAAAAAGTATATATACTAAAAAATGAATAATTGAGATTAGAAGCTATCTAGTTATACTATAATATGCTAGTAGCTAAATATAGAGAAAAATATAAGATATTAGAATTGTTAATAAGAAATTATTTATAGCCAGAAGTAACAAAAGAGATAGGAAAATATATGGATAGATATAATTTATATCAGAGAATAAAGAATAAAACAGAGATACTAGTGGGAAAGTTGATAACAAATAAGGTACTGGAAAAGCATGGATACATCAGACAATTAACTTTATCACAAAGTTGCTATTAGTAGCAGAAAAGAATGTAATATTGGTAGTATATGATAGGTTGTTAGAAATAGTATATTTTATAGCAATAACCAAGAGGATATCAGTAGAAGCATTGGAGAGACTATTTAGAGATAATTTATAGAAGCTACATGGATATATTACCAAAATATATTATATTAGATAACAAACTACAGTTTACAGCAAAGTTGACAAAAGTATTGAATAGTATGCTAGGAATTGAGACAATGTTATTAACAGTATTCCATTTACAAACAGATGGACAAATAGAACAAATAAAACAAGAGAAGCTTGCAAGATTTATTTAGCAACAAAAGTATTATCTTTTATAGCAAACTAGGAAAAAATAAAAAATAGAGAAAGTGACAGAGTTTGCAGAAAGAATAAAAAATACTCAAAAGAAGACTAGAACAGCATTAATAAAAGTATAGGAAGAATAGAAGAGACAGGCAAATAGAGGAGGAAAAGAAGTGAAAGAATAAAAGAAGAGTAATAAAGTAATACTGAGTGCAAAAGACTTGGTGTTCAAAGAAAGATCAGTGAACAAGTTGACAAAGAGATATATAAAACTATACATAGTTAAGAAGATAATATCAAAGAATACAGTAAAGTTGAAGCTCCTAGTCTTTATGAGGATTCATCTAGTAGTGAAATATAGAGAACTGGTGAAAAGGTAGAAGATAAAAGAACCGAAACTAGTTGAAGTAAATAGAGTAGAGTAATGAGAAGTAGAGAAATTTCTCAATAAGAGAAAAGTACAGTGGTAATGAAATATTTAATGTATAGAAAAGAGTTTATGGCAAAAAATTATATATAGAAAAAAAAGAAAGATTTGGAGAATGTAAAGAAAACAGTTTAAGAAGAGAATGAATATAAAGATTAGATGACAAGAGGAAGTTGAAATAAAGAAAAACTTAGAAAATTTTGTCATTTAGATAAGATAATAAAAAGTTTGAAGATGAATATTTAATAAAGTTAGAGAAAAACTAGAAAAGATGAAAATCAGTTCATTCAGCTTATATCTTCACAACTAGTGGACTGATTTTCACAAACTAAGCTGCACTGAAAATCCCCAAATGAGGACTATCTACACAAAAGCAGGATATATAAAAGCAATAACAAACAACCAAGATATCAGGTCATCAGTAACTGTAAAAGCTTTGTTTGCTAATATCTCATGAATGAATAGATAGATTTGCATAATCAAACTTGTATTGTTATACTAATATCTAATCTTAAGCTAAAATAAGAAAATAAAATAGAAAAGAATATAAAAATAAGGAATAAAATAAAAATAAATAAATTTTACTTTTTGAAATTCTGATAGCAAACTCCATTTATTTTACTTTCTTATTTCTATTTCCATTTTATTTATTTTTTTGTTTTGGAATTTAGAATAAAGATTTAATATAATATTATATATTATGATAATATATAATAGATGTTATAAGCCAATCATATGTCACAGTCACAGCCACACAATCACATAATATAGAAGGAAGGTATAGAAGATTCTTGAACAATAATGTTATATAATATATTTACTATATATTGATTTTATAGTTAATATATAGTCTTTAGAACATAACTTAGTATAAATTACTAGTCAAGTACATATAAAGTAAACATATTTATACTAGAAACTCTATTAAGTTCTTCTATATTAATCCAAATACAATGTTTTTTTAATTCTAACTCTTAGACTTAAATTATAATAATTTTGACTATTTGAAATAGAAATTATGTTTTTCTGTAATATTTAAAAATTGTATTATTCTTTTTTTCTAATTTCTGTTTAGTCTTCACTAGTATTACAAAGTTATTTATATAACTTAAGCAAAGACTTGAGTAAGAGTAAAGAAATAATCAATTAGTAAAGTGTAAAAATACAAGACTATATTTACAACTATATTTACCTAATGAATATAAGAAATATATTCAGTATTCTTGAAGAAATAATAAGAAGAAAATGATAAAGCCTCTACTACTATATGAGATGTTAACTAATACTATATATGAATAAAGTAAGGTATAGTCTAATAATAAGTTTAATATGAAAAAAACCCTAGTACATATTCAATATAAAACAAATACCTATAAATCATAAAATATAAATCATAACAACTATAACAAGATGGCTGTCAGATATATAAAGCTTGGATACTAGTTTTTTCATTTAATATCCTTTTTCTTTTTTCTTTTTATATCTTTATTTTGGAATCTAGGGTTAGGATTAGAGTGATATTACAATCTCACTATCACATATCAGTCACATTAGTTGACATGGTCACAGTAATGGTTACATAATCATATAGTCACATAGAACATGGTAGAAGATTTGAAAACAATAATGTTATACAACATATATAACACATGTTGACCTTATAACTGATACATGGTCTTTAGGGCAGACTAGAAATAGTTGAGCACAGACTATTAATAGTTAGTATATAAAGATAGATACATTATACTAAGGACTCCATTGAGTTTTCTTATGTTAACCCTAATATAAGGTTCTTTTCTTTGATTAACCCTAAGATTATTGAATTGTAACAATGGCTTATACTAGAAGGCAAAACTCCACAGGGTTAGCTTGGAGTTATACTAGATATGAAAATCCTATACAAAATATGTGATAATGTAGACTTTAGCTTATATTCTATACTGTCTATCTGTTATGTAATTACAACTTTAGAAGTGAAGTAGACTTTAAAAGAAGTAAGTGCTAATAGTATTGAATTATCAGAGAACATTGGAAATAGATTTCAACTAAAATAGTTAATTATCAGACTAGTGAAATATAATATACCTACTAGTCTTACATACAAGTACTATAAAAGAAAAAACTTGAGAGTTTTAGAATATAGCACTGAGTAGAGGTTTTAGTAGTGAAATACTAAAAGAAGTTGAATAGAGAAACTCTGTTATGAAAAACCAAATTTAATAGAAGTATCTCTGCTATAGAAGACTGAGTACTATTAGAGTTTAAAATAGAGTATAATACTGCTACAAGAGATATGTTATAGAAATAAGGCCATTATAAAAGATAGACTTTTGTTGGGATTAAGAATAGATAAGCATCTGTTACGACCTTAAGCTAGAGCTCAAGTTGCAATCTTAGGCAAAGGTTTGAGAGTAGGTAAGGGGATTTATCAAGTGGTAAAGCATAGGGCTACAGGAGAGTATCTATTCTATATATATGAATTCTTAGTAAAAC
>Ga0157364_1005203_pt1 | contig 13194 bp, 9 predicted proteins | sample AttsexASBM2_FD_111476 | JGI IMG/M metagenome (GOLD analysis project Ga0157364, IMG submission 111476) | Fungus gardens microbial communities from leaf cutter ant in Ribeirão Preto, State of São Paulo, Brazil - Atta sexdens ASBM2 | ecosystem: Host-associated > Fungi > Mycelium > Unclassified ... | reverse complement strand
GTGTGTGTATGTGTGTGCGCGTGCTGTATCACGTGTGTGCATATGTATAGCATTGTATAATTCTAATAATCTAATGTATAGTTATTTAATATAAGTGAACAGCAAATAGTATAGAAGAAAAAGTGATAATTTAATTAAAAATTATTCTAATAGCTGTTGTATTATTTTACATATTCAAAATTCTACAATATAAGTAACTACATTTATTTTTAGTATTAAATTTAAAATTTTTTAAATAGTTTAGAAGAACGGAATAGAGAATTGGAGAATAATTTAGAAGATATGCATTATTTCATTAAAACTTTGCAAGAAGAAAAAATACAAGAAATAAACAGTTTAAAATCACAAATAGTTTCTTACATTGCCACAATAAAAGCATATAAGCATCAATTGACTACTCTCGAAAAAACAAGGATTGATGATAAAAACACTCACATTGCAATAACTGTAAACATTGATGAAAAATATAAAAATACGCGAATTACGCTCATTTCGCAAATTAAACTTTTGAGTAATTCTATTTTATTATATATTGGGTTATCCGGAAAGTTCGTGCCAACTAACCTATATAATTTAATAAATGTATACTAAAATTTAAATCTTCTGCGTTTCAATTTTTCTTCAACATCGGCACGAACTTTCCGGACAACCCAATAGTATCTTGTATGATTATATGGTTCGGTAAAAAAAAAATTAAAACGAGACTATAGTCATTTTCTATAGTTTTTGGACTCTAACGAGATACTATTAAAGACAATCGATTCTTATGGAAATTCGCATGATTATTAAAATTTAAAATTTAATCATGTAGAGTAAGAAACTGATAATATTACTAATTCCGTGATTTATTAGCTTCATAAACATGTATATATGTTTAAAATTCAATAATACTCGATTTTTATTAAAAACTGTGATTTTAATGTTATCACATACTTAGAAGTTTAATTATCAATAGAGATGATAATTTCAGAGAAAAAAATTGTAATTTTTTGACAATATACAAGATATTATAATATTAAAAGAATACTTCTTTACAATACTTATATAATAAAAAAAAATCACGAATTTAATAATGTATTCTCTAAATATTTATGTTAATCATCATAAATTTTTATTAATTGTCGATAATCATCGTTCTTCAATTATCCCCGGGCCTCTGAGGCTTCATTGATAAATTTGCCCAGGATCGATTGTCTTTAATTAAAGTATCTTGTTGATGCAAATACTCATATAACTTTTGATGGCATTTATTTAGAATATTTTAATTTTTATGTTAAGGTGCCAAAACTAATATTTTAGAAGATTACAAATCCATACAACATATTCTGGAAAAAAAACTCGATATGAGAAATCAGTTCTTAATTAATGAAAAAGAACAGGTAGCAAAAAATTTGGATAAAATTAAATATAACTTCAAGATTGACAGAGAAAGGTAAATAAATTTTGTTTCCTTATTGCAAAGTTAGGAAAATTATAGGAAAATTATGTAAATATCTTATTTAACTAATGTATCCTATATAGATTCAAAAAGGAATTATATAATCATATGTTGGATTTAGTTAGTATATTTCAAATTGAAGTATTAAATCATATGCCGTGTTCAATACCCAATTTATTGTCGGAAAATATAGCTATAAATAATCAGTTGTCAATGATCATGGAAAACGCAGCTTCTAAAACACAAGACAACAACTTGCTCTCGTAAATTAATTTATATTTTTATTATATATATAGAATATGTCCCATTTGAAATTTAATTCAGACACAATTATCTCCCAAATTGTCCGTTATTCCAAAAAAGTGTTTCAAGTGGAATTTATTTTCGAGGAGAACATCTTTTGATAGTCACAGATTTTTTCTAGGTAGACTTCAAGATTTCAAAGAAACTTTTATTTTTTTAAATATAATTTTTAATATAATTTTTTTACATAAAACAATTCTTCTAATTATTCTGCGTATAAAAAAATATTAAATTAGATACCAAAAAATCAATAATTTACGAGATATGTTATACTTTATTCTGGCACATATATCGATACGAAATATTAAATACTTCATAATATATCAATCTCTTTTATAATTCTTAATGCTTTTACGAACAGAATAATGAGATGAATTGTAATAGTGTAAACAAAATTCATAGTTGCTTTAAAAAAGATATGTAGATAATTTTTTAAATAAGTAATTATGAATTTCTTTACACTAACTTTACACTTCATCTCATTATTCTGTTCATAAAAGTATTAAGATACGATTATAAACAAATTTAATAGTTTAATTTACGAAATATTTAATATTTCATATCAATGTGAGAACAAAGTATAAAATATCGAAAAAGTTCCGTTAGCCCACATCTCGATAGCATACACCCATTCACATCAGCCAGTGCTTAGTTAATTTTTCACTGCTTTACTAATGAAAATATTTTATTTTAAATTGGCCAATCAGCTATATTATCGGATTTTTCTCTAAAATGTCTTGTAGAAATGTATTGATTTTTTATTATCTCTATCTTAATACTTTTATATGCAAAATAAATAAAGGAATCTCATATTATGTAAAAAAACTGTATAATTTAATTTAAAAAAATAAAAATCACTTTGAAATCTTGGAGGTACGTTCATCTACTGAGAATCTGTGATCATTAAAAGATATCCCTCTCGAAACAAAGTAAGTATCACTTGAAACATTTTTTGGAACAACGAACAATTTGGGAGATAATTACTTCCAAAAGCTACAAATAGAATACCTTGTATATGTTTAAAAGTCTATTTTTAATTTAACGTATTTTTATAAATTACATTGTGACATTTATTATTTCATAGGAATGCAGCAAAAGAACACAAAAGAGAAATCCGTAATATACATTTACGCACGATAAAATCTAAAGTAATTTCTGAATTAGAAAAATCTATAATCATAATGTTACGTGATATTCGCCGCAAAGCGGCGAATGTTAATTTAGCCAAAGACAAATTTAATTATTTCACTGAAGAGCAATATATGATGAACAAAAATAATGCTAAAATTCTAGCGCACAAATGTGAGATGCGCATGAACTATATAGAAGTATTACTTTACTGCGAAAAAGAAAAACTCAATTTTGCAGAGAATCGGAAGAGATGGATATCTGATCAATTGCAAGAACAATTGCAAGTTTTATATGATATTAAATATGTGTTAAAAAAATTCAAAAATAAAAAATAAATGATCATGAACAATAAAAATGAAATTTAAAAGAATTTAAGTAAGATCTCTAAAAGATGACTAAAATGAAGTGTAACAAAATAAACCAAAATCGAATAAGAAATAAAAAATTATGAAAGCAAATAGAGAGAGAGAGAGAGAGAGAGAGAGAGTTTTAAACATATATACATATATTTACGAAACTAATAAATCATAAAATTAGTAATTTATCAATTATTATATCAATTATTTAATTTACTAATTATTATCAATTATTTATTCACATATATTAACGAATTTAGTCACTTGTACTATGCTGTTAGTGCATACTAAAAGTTACTATACTCTGAAATTAGCAAAGTTAAATGTAAATTTAATATATACATTTTTTAAATAATTAATGATCTACTAATGATATTATCACGTTATTTAAAATATACATGTATCATTTCGTCAAAGTTGATTATATTATACTACAATGAGATATTTTAAATAAAACAGCTTTCAATATGCACTGGTCCAATGCGAGAATGATCGAATTCACCATTAATCACTTAATTTTAAGTTATCCAAACTTTCATAAGACCGATCATCTTTAATAGTATCTCGTTAGTATCTTTTTCTTTCTGTCTTTGAGATTATATAAGATTTATGTAATTATTCCTATTTATACAGGTATTAAATTCTCTTTATTGTAAATTACATAGTTCTCTTATAAACTATATAATGTTCAAATTTAGTTTATGATCCGGCTTTACAAATTTTTTCATTTTTGCTTTGTCCCGTTTCCTAAAAAAAGAATATTATAATATAATAAAAAACGTTTATGATATATACACATATATATATATATATATATATGATATAATATATATATAAATAAAAAGAACAATATTTCTTAAGTGATCTCAATCAAATTGTTTTGAGATATTGTAGTTCTTACAAACAGTCAATAAATGATTGCGTTTAGGAGCATTTAGCTATATAATACTGTTCGATAAAAAATTACTTTTTTTCTAATACTGGAACAAAACTAATAATTTTTTAAAATAGTTTTTTAGATATATTGAATACGAATATGGAATGTTTTTCCAAATTGCACCATCACGTCACAATTTTAAGAAAATTGCAATTCAATTTGCAAAAAGGGCTATTTTTATGTATTTTGTCGTATTATAACAATATATGACATATTCGACAAGTTTTATTTGATCAAAATTAACTGTTAAATGTTATTCAGATTTTCAATTCTCAAAAGAATATTTTAATGTCGGTTATAATTAATGTTCATATTGACATTCAGTTAAATATATTTAATTATTTGCAGAAAAAACTGTAAATTAATCCACGTGCGCACGCGCGTAATATCAAAATTGACAAATTAAAAACCATAAAAGACATTTTTGTAATAATCCTACATTTTTCAATCCAATATTTTTCTTTACATATCGATCATTGAATTCATTATTTAAAATTTGTTAATAACTTAGTTTACACCGAGCATTTGTTTCGTGTACTAACTATGTAGTTATTTTCTATTAAACATCAAAATGATTAATTTAAATACACATATCATGTATATGTTTACACGTATCGCCAAAATTAAGATAATTTAATAGAAAATTACTAGTTAGTGCCTGTATCAAGTATACAATGAAAACTAGGCCAATTTTTACATAGGATTTATATTCAATGATCAAAAAACTCCTGAAATTTAAATCAATATTGTCGAAAAAACTTTTTAGTAAATCGTCAATCGGGCTTTATACTTACAATTTTATAACGGCTGGTGCAACAATGTTTCTCTGTTGAAGCGATTTGTACCGTTCTTTTAATAAATTGTTAGAAGGTTTAAAATTTCTCAAATTGCCAGTCAATTCTTCTGCAAGTTGGAAATCAGAATCAATAGGTTCAAACTTTATCTTACTCAGAGTTTTTGGCATAAGAGATTCCCTCTCGCGTTTCTTCATTCGCTTTTGTCGCAAGGATTCTTGCTTTCTCTCCTTGGCCGCTATTTGTTTTTGCAGAGTCTTTAATTTATAGATATCAGAAATTTTTTTTTTCTCGAGTTTCATCAATGCATGTTCATTAATTGCTTGTTTTTGTTCTCGTTGTTTTCTTTTTTGAACAAGTGTTTTTTTAATATTTTTTTTAGATTTATTATTTACTATTGTGATAGATGAATTTTCTTCTTCATAATCCTCCTCAATAGACTTAAAACTTGATGTAGTTCGATTCTTTGGCAAACCTTCTAACATTTCTTTCATCATATTTTCATCTCTTTTCTGTAATGAAATCTGAAGAAGCAAATAATTTGATATTACAAATTCACATTCAAAAAATATAAAATATGAATTAAAGGAATATGTAAATTAGAAATATTAGCAAGGCTAATATTTTATATTAATAATGTAAAAATATTATTTATTGAAAATGGGATTAAATATGAAATCAATATTGAATGTAAATAAAAAAGGAAATAAATTTTATATTATAATAAAAATATAAAATAAATTTATATAAAAAGTAATGATAATATAATTTACTTTTTCAAACATTTGAGTTGTGACCCTGTTCAAATGTTCATCTTGCTTCATAAGCTCCAATTCTTTTTGCACAATATTGTGCAATAATTCCTGGTGATCATTATATGACGGATTATAAGATGTACCTGGATGTGGAATCTCCACTGCAGGTAAAACAGATGGCTTTTTGCACAATAAGGGTAATTTTCTTTTTTTAATTCCTAAATGCTTCAGTGTATGCCTAATGCTGTTCGAAGACATCCATTCAGTGACTGTTTCTGGAATTAAGACGTTTGTGCTATTCCATATATCCTTTTTAAGCTCTTTGCTCTTAGGATGATTTGTTGAAGCAATCTTTGCCAGTATTCTATTCTTCAATGCTTCCTTCTCTTTTAATTTAAGAATACCCTTCACTTTCCTTTCTACTTCACGTTGACGAAATATAGAATTCATACGTTCTTCTTTAGTCCTTACTCGGTTTCTTTTAGAAATTGGATCAGAGACACATGTATGTGACTTCAAAGAAGCAAAACATCTTGGTTCTTTATTTTTCAATGCTAATCTAGCAGCACGTTTGGAAATTACATTTTCAGTCACATCAGCAGTTTTATCAATAGTAAACAATTGAGTATCTATACGCTCAGAAAAAGGAGTACCCAATCGTTCCTCTAATCTATTGTTATCAAGAAATGTATCTACATCTTTGACATCAATATACTTCCTCCATGATCTTTTTGTCTTCTTAGAGACTTTATGCTTTTTAGTTTTCACATCGAGCATCTCCCTGAAAATAAAGTTTATATATTTATAATATAAAATGTGCAAATATATAACATTCTAATACTAAATTCTAATTTTGTCAATTTTTAATTTTAATATATAATATCTAAAGAGTTAAAACACATATATAATATTAATATTTTTGATTTCTATCTTGTTTTATTTCTATCTTGTTATCTGGAATAATTCCTTAAATTTTATTAAACATCTTATATGTATTCTCTACTTTAAAAATAAATTTTCCACTGTAAAAATAAAAATGATACAAAAAATAATTTGTTTTTAAAACAGAGAGTGATAATTGTTGAGTTTAGCCTCCTCAATTCAATGTTGATAAAATTAGGCTCATTCGTTTTTGCACAAATAAATCTGGCAAAAAGAGTCGTTCTACTCTGCAAACTGAGATATTAATTGTTATTAAAGTTGACGACTATTCAAGTTAGGAAATCTGTCAAAATGAAATAGTGCAAACGTATGCAACGTATGCACACGACTTTTCATCAATTTTCATGCTCACATTGCACTGCTGCATCGTTGCGTGATTGTAGGTCTGTTTGCATGAAATCTCCAAATATTTTTGCACTTAAAATGAGACAGATGCATATTTTGCCTTAAAATGAGAGAAAGTGAAGATGTCGAATGCCAAAAATGCAAGCAATGCGAACAGACCTTATGACAGATCTTATGACTTTCTAACCTGAATAATCATCACTTTAACTTAAGTCTAACTAAATATCTGACTTCGCAGAGCAGTCTCGCACTTTTTTCTCTGCCAAATTCTTTCATTTTGTGCAAAAGCGCGTCGAATGAGCCCAAGTTCATCGAGATCGGAGGTGAGGTAGTTTGTCTAAACAATTAAATTTTTTGCAACACCATGTGAATGGAAAAAATATTTTAATAGTAATCTAACCTTACCTCATCGTCATTAAAAAAGTATAACAGCAATTCTGTAATTTCTATTATTTTTTAATATCAAGTTTCTTAATATATGTAACACGGCTAGTCTTTTATTTATGTTACGGATAAAATCTTTTTCTTAATAAATCCCTTATTTGATTTTGGACACCCACTGGTTTTCCATGCGAACAGTGAACAGTACGAACTGAATTGAACCGAGAAAAGATCATAGATTTATAAGTTTATGTAGAGGACACGACGGGTCTAATCGCAAAATGTTACCACGCACTATTCTCTAAAGAAGTGAATGTCCTGATGGAAATAAATCGTTGAAATCGTTAAAATCTTTATTAATTTAATAGATTTTAATTATTTTAGCGATTTCAATTTTTTTCTATTTCTATCAGGAGCACCGGAAAAAGATGGATATTATTGTGTAATTAACATCCACTTCTTCAAAGAGCGACAGTGCGCGGCAACATGTGGCGTTCTCGAACACACCATAACTAGCACTCATGTTGACAAACTTGGCTGAGAAAGAAAAAAACCTATTCGGTTTCTAATTACACTTCGTTTAATTATTCTTTTTTTTTTACGATTTTATGTTCGTTATAAGTGTATAGCACTATTAAAATAAAATTTCTGATACTAATCGTTTTTTTTATTAAGAACGAATATTTCTTTATTGGGAATATATCCCGTAAGCATTTTGCGATTACAGGTTTTGGTGAGACACTATAAAGCCGGTTCTACATTAGCCAATCAGAAATAGCCATCTGAAACTTGCATTTTGAAATCAATGCTTCATATTGACTGATTGTCGCAACAAACTTGCAATCGGCTTGCAACTAATGCAAAACCGGCTTAATAGAGGAGAAAAGAAGCAAGCGGCACGGTTTGCGCGATTCCTGTAATTATCTAGGCTACGTTCCAAAACTTCCTCTCCGAGAAAGATTTTACTCTATAGGTCTGTTTTTTATTACTGCATTTTCTGAACTAGTACACACAGTGCAATGAGTTGAAGTTGAAAACAAAAAAATACGTTTGTTTCACTTTAACTTATTACACTTATTCAGAGTGCAACAATAAAAAACAGATCTTATGTGCTATTGTATACGTTAATCCGTTTCTACATTAGTTGTAAACTAATCGCAAGTTTATTGTGACAGCCATGAAGCATTGATTTCAATGCAAGCTTCAGATTGGTTATCGCAATAAACTTGCGATCAGCTTACAACTAATGTAGAATCGGCTTTACATGTACTATATATTTCGAGTAAAATTTTTCTCAGAGAGGAAGTTTGAAACGTAACTCTAATATTCCTTTCATTGTGCGCAGGGCCTAAAGGGAGTGGTGGTGGTGACTAATTACTATAGATTAGGTTAGGTTAGGTTAGGTTAGACAACTTTTAATCCATATTCATTTTCATAAAAGGTCATATCACGTTCGCTGAGATCGGATTGGCTGTTTACTTAAAATCTGATAAGATTAATACGGAATATAGGTAATTGACAGGATATATCTGCTATAGGTGATAGGTAGTGCTTTAGCCTCATTGTACTATTCATAATTAATTTGGTAAATATTTGCGTTATCAGGTATTTCATAGTTGATTAATAGTTGGTTGATTCAGCAAAAATTATAGTCAAATATTAATATTATTTATAATGTACATTATTTATAATGTACATTAAACAACAATGTACATTAAACAACAATGTACATTAAAAATCGATAAATAGCAAAGTGAGAGAATGGCCCAGTTTTTCAGTTTTTGGTTAACTTGTGTGTTAACTTAAATTTAACCTAATGGTCAAGATAATTATGAATGACGAAGACAAGCTTACTGATTTTCATCGATTTCGATGAAATTAGGCTCATTTGATGCATTTTTGTACGAAATTTTTTTACGACAAAAAAATTTTTCTGGCAAAAAGAAGTGCTGCTCTCTGCTCTGTGGACCGAGATGTGTATTAATCGTTAAAGTTGATGACTATTGAGTTTGAAAAATCTGTCACATCGATAGTATAGGACATAAGAATGTGTAAGTAAAGCTAGATTAAGTATTTTCTGCTTTAAAAATAAGTTCTCATCAACTGTAAAAATGAAAGTTTTATATAGAAAATAATTTGTGTTTTTAAAGCAGATTTGTATTTTTAAAACAGAGAATTTGTGTTTTTAAAGCAAAGAATTTATTTTTAAAGTAGAGAATTTGTGATTGTAAAACTGAGAATTTGTGTAATCCTCTATATCATCGATATGACAGTTTTTCTAACTTGAATGTAACCTGAATCTGAACTTTGCGTAATATCTCGGTTCGCGGAGCAAAGCGACACTTTTTTTCTATCAGATTCGTTCATTTTGTGCAAAAACGCGAATGTGCCTAATTTCATCAAAGTCGGTGAGTATAAGCCTGTCTCCTTCATAATTACCAAATAAGTACAACATGTTTAAAATTTAACGGAAGTGAAAAGTAAAGTTGTATACTATAGTTTTATGCACCAATAAAAAAACAAATCCATTATTGAATAGCGTATATCAAATGTACAATATTTCTATGAACCTATATATATTATTTGTTTTAACGCGTTTTTAATAGTGTTGCAATAATAGAGATTATTATGTAAAGCAAATTGATTGTAGGCGAGTAAAAAAACAAGATAGCTAGAAGTGTTTGTCAACGTTAAAACGTAATCATCTTCTTCCATTAAAATATGCCAGGGTAAGCATCTTCTCTCTTTGAAAAATGTTAATTTTTTTGCATAAGTATATAGGACGCAACTGTATGTAACAGAAATTATCTCCTGTTTTCCTGATAACATATGAAATGTGTGCAAATACCCAGATAGCAAATCGTCTCGACAACATTGCACAAATCTGTGATTGCTTATGATGCTGGCAACTTGCATAGTAGATAATATTAATTGTCTACAAATCTGTATATTTCGAATATATATAGATATTGTAGCAACGTGCAGACAACAATGTATACCTACCTTGATCAAAAAGTTCCCGGAATTCAGAAAATTCAAGATACAGTTTTATTCATCAAAAGTGATATTCAAAGTACTCCCCATCTCCTTCAAAGTACTCCCCATCGACTGCAATGCACTTATGCCAGCGCTTGATCCAGCTCTCAAAACATTTCTGGAACTCTATTGTCGGTATCCATCAAAGCCGTCTTCGATTTTTCCATTATCTCCTTTCGGCTGTTAAAACGCGTTTCCCGTAATGGTTTTTTGATTCGATCGAACAGAAAAAAATCAGTTTCCCAACGTTTCCAAGGTTTTCACACCATTGAATTCATTTTTAACGCAAAATTTAATACAAACTCGTTGTTGCAAATTCAACTCCATTTTTAAAACTGTAAAAAATCGAAAATACGTGCAGAGGTAGATGTACTCAAGACAGCGTAATTTTTACAAATGTCAAGCTATGGTGATAAAATTTAGTGGGAATGTCAATGATAGATGTGGCAACTTAATCAAAAAAACAAAACTCAAATCAGCTGACTCAAAGCATCACCTGGTGATAATTCCGGGAACTTTTTGATCAAGGTGGTATATGTATTGTCAATAGTTTAACGGTGCAAGATAATCATCATGCATCAATGTTGTTACCTTCAATCAATGTCGACAATATGACAATATTATGTGATGCTGTATATTATTACGGCAACATGACGGCAGTAATATGAATTTTAATAATGACGATTTTTAAGTTGTCAACAAATTGCTGACAAGTTGCTACTCAAGGCATTAAGACAATTTTTAAGTTGCCAACAAGTTGGGAACTTACAGCAGTTGCTGCAATTTTGATAGCAATGTGTATTTAGCAAGCAACATGCCAGCAACGAGACAGACATTGCTACCTGGGCTGTTTACACTATTCAAATAAATTTATGGAATTAACATGATTATACATATTTACAACATGCTTCGGCTCAACTTCTACACTACTCAAGTTTAATTTCAATCAAGTTTTGCAGATATGTAATACTAGGCTGTTCTTTTTTCACACCAAATTCTGAACTGGTGTACACTGATGCAGTAAGTTAGAGTGGGACAGGTGTAGTTTCTCTCTCTCTCTCTTTCTCTTTATCTCTCTCTCTTTCTCTAACATATTGCACTAGTTCAGAATCTTCTCTCGAAAAAGAACAAATGGACTAATGTAATCAAATTCATAAATGCAGAATTATGGAAATGCTTAATTTTCAAAATATTTAAAGGATTGACATTTTCAAGGATTTTGCTTCGAAATTTGTTATTTCTATGTTTCCTTATGTATTTTTCTTCGTAAAGACTGAAAATAGTCATTATAACAATGCTAGATTTAAGGAAAAATTCGTACATTGAAATGAAGTACATAAAATCCTTATTCACATATCGTTATAAAACCACTGTCTTATGCTTTAATAATTCATTTATGAAATTAAATTAATTCTATTGAATCAAATGTGAATAATGTTGTTGTCACAAAACGTTAATTAGATTATATTTTTCATTATAACATTTATCTCTGTTTTTCCCCCACTTCAGACGCGCGACGCCTGGAATAGGGGAAACTGAGATGTACTGAGATGTGTGACAAATTTTGTTAGTTATAATGAAAAATATAATTACATAAGAAAACATAGATATAAAATGATATTCGAACGGTAGCGAACATTTCTATCTTCCTTTTATTTAATCGATTCAATTAATGTTTTCTAAGATTTTACATGAAAAATTAATTATAATTAAATACTATTCTGTTGACTACATTTTATGTAAAATTGTACAATGTTGACAAAATACCATTATAAAAAAAAATAAAAAATGGAATATTTTATTTTTTTTATTTTATATTATTAATATTTAAATTTTATATTATCAATTTTGTAATATTTTGTATTATCAATATTTAAAAGAAGGTAAAATTTTAAATTATTTTTAATATTTATATTTTTAATATGTCGAAAAATTACTTTTTAATTTCATAAAATTGTCACCTTAAAGTTTTTGCTTTATGAGTTCATTTTTACATGGAGTCATTTTAGCAGGAATACGAATAATTTAAACATGTTGTCGATTAAATTCAAGTTTTGCGTAATTGATCTTCTAATATAGTAATATTTATAAGTAGGAAAAACATTTAATTAGTACTACACATTTATAAAATTTCATCGAAATCAGACTTGAGTAATATACAGAATTCTTACCCACGCTTTCATTATATAATGATTAATTAACTATAAATTTAAAATTAAGACAATTATTAAACCGTTATGTTAAAATATTTATTAAACTATTTATGTGTTACAGGGTTACAGAGATGTCGTTGGATCATATGTTTTGTTCTCGGTGTAGAGAAGGTTTTGTTGCGCATGAGAAAATTGTTAATTCAAATGGTGAATTGTGGCATCCGCAGTGTTTTGTGTAAGTATATATTGGGATAACAATTGGCTTGGATAGTCAACAAAAACCTGTCAAACATAGGTTTTGAAAGTATCTACTAGAAATGTTAATAGAATATCAACAAAAATCTAACAGAATCTGGTAAAAGAATATAATGATAGATTGATTACAGAAGCTGAGCAGAATCTGCTGTTTCATAATCATTTTAAATGTATTTGTATTCCATTTAAATGTTTATGATGTTTACAGATTCTATTTAATTACTACTTTACCTTGGCTGCTTTCTTTTTAGATGCCACAGTCGATACTTTTTTTTTTTTTTTTGGAATGTCAAAAAGAAAAAAACGATATCAATTTTGTTTTTTAAAAGGAAAGCAGCTAACAAAAAATATAACAATTTTTATATTTG
>Ga0157364_1005202_pt1 | contig 13194 bp, 6 predicted proteins | sample AttsexASBM2_FD_111476 | JGI IMG/M metagenome (GOLD analysis project Ga0157364, IMG submission 111476) | Fungus gardens microbial communities from leaf cutter ant in Ribeirão Preto, State of São Paulo, Brazil - Atta sexdens ASBM2 | ecosystem: Host-associated > Fungi > Mycelium > Unclassified ... | reverse complement strand
TGTGTGTGTGTGTGTGTGTGTGTGTGTGTGTAGAGAGAGAGAGAGAAAGAGACAAGCATTATTAATTTTATAAATTAAAAACAATAAAAACTTAATCTTACAGTAGATAAAATTTTGATTGAATTTATCAATGAAACTTTTTTCATTAAAATAAAACCATAATATGTGTATATATATATATATATATGTGTATATATATATATATATATATATATATATATATATATAATTGAATACGTAAATAGAAAATTTTAGAGTGCAAAAAGAGAACCCAAACGCAATAATCAATTTTATAATTCTATAATTAGATAAGTCGCATTTTTTTTAATTTATTACAATATCATATATACATATCATATATACATATATACATACATATATACATAAAATTAAATAATACAAAATAATTCACAATTAATTCAAATTTAATTTAATATTCAAAATCTTAATTACTTTTGTAATAACAGATATAATTATCGTATTGATTTAGCTTTAGCTCAGAAGCATATGGATCAAATCGTAAAGGGTCCTGTACATAGAAGTAGATGGTCATCTTAAATCATAGGAAACCAACCAATTGTAATCAAATATAATATAAGAAGAATACTCGATTAGAATTAATCAATTTCCTACAACTTAAGACTCTACGATCGTTTATGTAGAGAACCTTTAATAGAATTTAGCGTAATTGATCCTTTACGTATTAAATTATGTAAATTGATGTTTGCGGCTGAAAATTCTAAAAACCATTCGCGGACCGATACACTCGTATTAGATTCGTTGGATGATTATGATCTAGCTCGCACAAATTATAAATCAATGCAACATTCTCTTACATAATGTAAAGACTACTTACCGCAAGATAGATCATGGTGTAAGCCGAGAAAGACGAGTGACCGGAGGGAAACGATAATCTGAAACGTGATCAATCGTGCTGCGTCAAATAAAACCTATTTATTGAACGAAATATGCAAGGAAGAGTAGAAAAAAAATGCTTTCTCTTCTTCGCTCTCTTTTCGCAATCGTCGCGTATGCATGCATGCGCATCCCTCTTTGCTATCTCGCCCTATTAATTTTATCACGATTAATTTTGGGAAGTATAGTGTGCCGATTACGATCGACTAGACGGCAAAAAGCAGCCGCGAGCAACGAAGAATACGACGAAGAAGAGGCTGAACCGCAGATCGAGCAAAAAATAATAGAAAGAGGGTGTAAAGAAGATTCGATATTTGTATCTTCCTCTCGCCCTCCATTTTCACTCCGTTTCGCCCGAGAGATTCGTTCATAATAAAAATTCGAACAGTACATTACGTTAATTAGGACCTGCAGTTCGCAGCGATGTGGTCGGTCTCTCTCTCTCTCTCTCTCTCTCTCTCTCTCCCCTCCCTCCCTCCCTCCCTCTCTCTCTCACTCCCTTCCCTTTCCCACCTCTCTTTTTCTCTCTCTCATTCTTTCATGGTTCCTTTGCCTGCTACTGTGTGGAAAGAAACTGAAGGCTCGAACGCACGAAAAGATCATGAATGATTTGCTGTGTGACGCCTCTTTATTGTCAGGATTCCTCAAATCTCTCTATATATAAAACTGTCCCTACCGGCGGGCGACCACACGAACGCGAACGAAGAGTGCATGATCTATGATATGGTCAAGTATATACGGTACGCGTATACAGCACTGAAAGAGTACCGGCTTCGTTATATCACACAAACCGTCCCTTCTTTTTGTTTATTTCACGATAACGTCTATTTGATTTTTTCGTCTTTCTCGAGGGCGAGGAAGAAAGCAGGAAAAGGAGACAACGAAAAAGGAGAAAGGCGAACACGCATGATGTAAGCTCGTACAACATTATAGCATAGGGTTTGATTGCGATATTTTGTGAACTCTGGAACTTTACTGGAAACTACCAACAACTTTACTGGAATGCGAAGAGAATCGAGACTGCTCTCATCGTTGTAGCTTAGTCTTGAGCTTCTTTCTATATTCGAGTTCACGAATCTAGGTTAAACTGCTTTCGCACGATTTTCGCATTAAAATATCGATATATGTACTATGCGCGATATATTTGAAACACTTCGCGTTCAATTTACGTAGATGTAAAAAAAAATTTAGCGTAGCTGCTCTGTGTATTCGAGCTATTTGTTGCAAAAAATTTAAGAAGATTAATACAAGGTATAATTGTGATCATGATTTTTCCGGCACTTCCGATGATCTAATAAAAATTAATTTGGATTAAAGTTAATCAGTTTTCAATCGGCTACAAATTGCAATATTAAAAATTTGCAAAATAGTCTTTTTTAGGAAAAAAGTCACCCTAATTTTTTTAAATGGCATTACATATTTTTTACTTCATAATATTGTAACTGGTGTCAAGACGAGTTCAATTTCAATTTCAATTTTTGCTATACTATGATCTTGAGATGACCTTACAGTTGTGGGATTAATGAACGGAAACGTTTTCGTGAAAAATTATTTTATTTGTATTAAATTTTTTATATGGACTATTCTACAGAAGAAAAAGATTTTTGTATCTGTTACTTTTTCATAGACGTGGATTCTTGTTTTTTAAATGAAACTATATATAAAACAACAAAAATAGTAGCATAATAAAAAAGTAGAACAAAAAATTATAACAAATTTAATGAAAGAAATTATGTAATTACAATAAATGTCCGAATCTAGTCCATTTTCTTAGTAGGCACAATTCTGATCTATGTAATAAATTTCTATTAGTTGTTCCTATAATTCTGTCACGGTGAATTTCTTCGCATGCTGTACGGATTCGCTGCTTTAAATATTCTATATTTTGAATTGATAGCGCGTAGACTATTGATTGCAAATGATAGAAAAAAATCTAGTGGTGACAAATCGGGGGACCGAGGTAGCCAAGGAATTGATCCGTAAGAAATTGGCCCAACCAATGTTCTCCGTATTTTGAATTTAGATATTGAACAACAATCCGAGTGTTATGAAATGGACAATCATCTTGTTGAAATAAATAAACATTGCACAATATCTTGCAACAATGTTGGAAGTTGAGAACAAAGAAAATTTAAGGAAGCTTAGGCTATCAAATTCTGTTCATAAAAGTAAAATCAGATGACCGTATACTAGATGACCATACCAAACATTCACTATAACTTTCTGTTGAAAATTATTCTTGGAATCAATTCTTGGGATTATTATTCTTCGATCAAAAATGATGATTATGACAGTTAATTACATCATTATTTGAGAATTACATTCATTTACATTCATCTGTCCATAGGATATTCTATAATTTATATATTTCAGGATTACTTTCATATGTGACAACTAGCCATATTATAAAATTTAGACAACGTAGTGAATCAGTTATACGTAAATGTTGTACTTTGGTTTTGTAAGAATGATAACGATTCTATTTTACCATCTTATGAATTTTACCATCTATAGAACTCTTAGATAAACCAGTTTCAGTAGCAACTGCACGAATAAAAATGTGCGGATTTTTTTCTAAGACCATAAGAGATTGTTTGCAGTACTTAAATGCAATTTGTTCCTTTTCTTCTTTTCAAATTCTCCGTAATTTCTTAAATTCTTTTCAATATTATAAAACATTGTTGCACACGGGTGATGTCTCTGGGTATCTTGTGGCAGAGTTATAGCTTCACGTGCATTCCTTTTATATTCACCGAATATTAACAGCATATCAACTTTCTCATTATAGGAATACATTTTCGACAAACTGAAACTGAACTATGATTTGCTCTACAGCAATACTAAAACTGAACACAAGAACTGAAGCGTTCAAGCTACGCTATACTACAAGTTATGTTGATATTTTTTCTATGTACATACACTACTTCGGAAATATCACGCATTCTGAAATGGCTACGTTTGTTTTTCACGTCTGACTGTAAATTTCAAGGTCATAGTATAGGTCATTGAACTTGTCTTGACATCAGTTATAATATTATGAAGTAAAAAATATGTAGTGCCATTTAAAAAAATAGGATGATCTTGAGTTTTTTCTTAAAAAAGAGATTTTGCAAATTTTTAATATTGCATTTGTAGCTGATTGAAAACTGATTACCTTTTATCCAAATTAATTTTTGTCAGATCATCGGAAGTGCCAGAAAAATCACAGTTATGTGAGACATCTTGTATACAGAATGTCCCAAAAAAGTCGGGACACTTGAATATCTCCGAAAATATAAGTTTTACAAAAAAGTGTTTTAGAACAAAAGTTGTAGAGTTTAAAAAGATCTATTTATTGATCTTATCAGTTTGAACTTAGAGTGGCGTCATCAAGGTCACATCAATTTTTTTTTTTAATGAAATATCATACTTTTGATTTTAGAATCTAATAGCTGATGTTAAAAGCTTTTCAAAACATTACAATAAAGTTATTTTTCATAAAGTACTTTTCGAATCATAAGGCTCGAAGTTACAGTACCACCAGCATTATGCAATAATTTGTTAAAATCAATTTGTTAAAATCAATTCAAGCTTTATAACTCGAAAAGTACTTTATGAAAAATAACTTTATTGTAATGTTTTGAAAACCTCTTAATACTAATAAAGGTATGTGAATTAGTTCGAATTCGAATCGAATCACAGTGGATTTAATTTGATTTCTTTTCGGATCTGAAAGATTCAAAATCGATAAGTTCGAAATTTCGAATCATCAGTGGTTCGATTTTGAATAATTTGCCTCTTGTCTCTTCCGTGTATCTCCTATCATCAATCTTGTATTAACGCATATCAATCTTCGTGCATGCGCGTGCGCTTATTCATCGCGTTAGTTGTCATTGGATTCTATTAGATATTTTCATCTTTCTGATATAACTGCGTAATCTGGCCATGTTTCGATATACACCAAAGACATAGAGAATGGACTATGTGATTTGTGTCAAAATGGTCGATAAAAGTAAGAAAAAGGGACCATGGAAAACGATCATTTCTATCTCTTTCCATTCAATAGTATAATGGGAAGAAGAATGAGAGAGAAATTGGCTGTCTTCCATGATCTCTCTTTCTCGTTATTGTCGACTCATTTTCAACATACAGATATTATCAAAAAATATTGTTTTTATTAAATATTGTTTAATTACATTTATAATTTATTATTAATTTTTTAATTTTTTATACTTGTACATTTAATTTTTTATACTTGTACATAAAATAAATTTTTTTGGCTTTTAATTTTTTTTAGCTGATGTCCGTATATATATATATATATACACTATAAAAATTTGATTTGATTCGATTCAATTCGATTCGACTTTGCAAATGCTTGATTCGCACACTTCTAAACACTAGCTATTAAATTCTAGAATCAAAAGTATGATGTTCCATTTAAAAAATCGAAATGACCTTGACCTGATCTTGGCGAAGCAACCCAAAGTCAAACTAATAAGATCAGTAAATAGATCTTTTTTAAACCTTACAACTTTTGTCTGAAACACTTTTCTGTAAAACTTATATTTTTCGAGATATTCAAGCTTATATATACAGGGTGTCCCGATCTTTTTGGGACACTCTGTATATATGAGCTAAGTTTCGAGTACTTTTAAAGACATTCATTAAGAACTCCAGTGCACTCTCAGCGGCACGCCGCCGCCGTCGCTGTTGAATGAAGCGCGATAGGCCATGCTACGAATTCGCGCAGCGCGGCTTCACCGCACATTGGCTTATATGTTTCTTTTTTTAATTCGAAAACTACAGCAAATTCGGCTCCTACTTCTGAGACATCCTGTATATGAAATATGTCCATACATGTTCATACATCCTTCTTTTTTTCTAAAATTACTTTTTAATGTAATAGAAATAATAATAATATTGTAATATAAAAATAATAAAAATAATTAAAAAGATAATTTTCACACTATTTGTTTTAGAAGAAATCAGGTTTAATGTAATAAAATTTCTCATATACAATTATGTATAATTTTATATATAATTAATAATTATATGTAAATAATTTTTTTTCATTTTTACATTTTTTCAAACTTTTATTAAGATTTTTTTTTTAAACGAACAATGCGAAAATTATTTCTTTAATTATTTTTTATGTTTCATATCATTATTATTATTATTATTATTCCATTAAAAAGTAATTTTACAAAAAAAAAGAGGGATGTATGAACATTCATGTACATATCTCATGTATGTTTATGAATATTTATATGTGTTTATGTAATGTTTATAGATATTTATAAAATTATACATATTCATGCATGAAAAACTTTTTACCGGGATATAAATGTTGAATGGTTTTTTTAACATCTCATATAGGTAAAATGTTACATTAAAAATAAAATATTTCAATATTGAATTTTTTAATTAATGTAAAATTTAAAAACCGATTAAATCATTGTTGCTCTTTGACTCCATTGAAATAAAAAGAATGGTAATTAAAGTTAATAATAAATGTCGGCAGTCGTCTTTCGAGAAAGTCTGATTTACAGGAACATTTTCCTTTCTACTCTCTGATCAGTATCCAACATCCGAGTGTAATCCGTCACGTTAAATCAATTTCACGAGTCGTAGGTTTGCGTTTATTTCTAATGTGCATGTATTTTCCGGACTTGTAAAAGATAATAACGTACGCGTTAGAATGTTGACGGGCTCAGGGTTATTTCTAATAATAAGTCGTATGTAATTCTTCGCACGTCTTCTCAAATTCACGCGTGCCTAAATGTCCTAAGCATTTCGCGAACTTTTCACTTTAAACTTTCTGCATTTCATCTTTAGCTATCCGCGTTTCGCGTTTGTTAGATCAATCAAAGACGCAAATTTTACAGACATACAAAAAGAAGAGTGGCTGAGACGTTTTTTATATACTTCATCTATATTTCTGTTAAAATTGCAATATAAAGTGCTAAACTTAGTGCTAAACTAGTTCCTCGTGAATTCATGAAAATATTTATGTTATATTTCTTATCCTATAGTCGCGATGAAAATTAACAATAGTATTTAATAAACTGTAAAAATTTTCCAAAATTAAAAAAAAATCTAGTTAAATTGAAAGAGTTTTGAAAGACGGTGATGGTAAACTTTTTCATTATAATTGATTATATTCGCTTTTGCATTACGAGTTTCGAATTGTCGATCGCTATTGTAGCTAACAACAATAAGCAGGATACATACGCGAATAATTCAAGCGTGTAACAGCATTTCCGTTAACCAAGGCGAGAGAGAAAAGAAAAGAAAAAATTGCACGATCTGGCATGAATCTCGCTCATGTGAATCGTGTTGGCGAAGCCCACGGGCAGAGCGCTACTCATTGTCATTCGCTACCGTGGCTCTTTTTGTACGCGCGCTCTTATGTCCGTTAAAACCGGCCTTCGGGTGATACGTATACGTAATATATCCGGAATGCGCAAAAAGGTTTCCCTAGCCGACTAAACACAAAGCTCGCATACGCAAAATAGTCAATTCAGGAAATGTCGTAAAATCTTGAATTCTACTCAATTTTAATAATGCTTAACGCAACGTAAACAAGATGTTTTTCAGATATAATTTACTGAAATAAATTATAGTTTTTGTTTAAAAAATTCTCAATTAAAATTTAAGATTATTTTAATTCTTATAATTTTGAAAAATTTCCATCTCTTATATTATTTCCATCTCTTATATTATATTAATAAAATAATTGAAACAATTTCGTACTATTTCAATTTTTTTGAAAATATTTTTTAAGATTCTTTTAAATATGAATTTCTTTATTAATTTTTCTACTAAAAAATAATGATTATTTTTATGATATAAGCGAAAATTTTTTTCATTTATTTATCTTTCTTTGTTAAAAATAAATTTATATAATAAATTCAAAGATTCATATTTTTTCTTCCTCTCAAAAAATCTAATTTTTTGATATTTTATTTTTTAGAATTTTAGCCTACAACAATGAATATGCACAATACTACAATCACTATAATTAAAAGGAATGCATACAAATAACTCGATAAGACATAAGCGGGATAAATGAGTAAATGACTGATAATAATGAGAGTTAAATATCGGCATATCGAGTTGATTTAAAAGACAATTGTGATCATTTCTTTTCCGTCCTTCTTCTTCAGAGTTTGCTCCCTTAGATTGCCACAAATTATCATTTGGTCTCGTGTTTCATAAACCTGTCTGCACAAGCGCAAAGTCCGCAGAATATTAATGAAGTAAAATAATGAAATACGCTTCTCGTTTCTTCGTTCAATCATACGCCTCGCCAGTAATTGCTGACACAATTGTTACCGTCACGCAATCTAAGCAGCTTGTCTCACATCATCGCGAACATCATCATTTCAGAGTATTGCCCTGAAGATCCGTTGATGTCAATTGGTTGCTGCCGATCGTATCGAGAGTAAAATTGCGGAGGGCATGCGATATATGTGTAGATCAAAACCAAATATAAGGGTCTGAGCACAAGGATTGCCGTAACACTTACGACAGACTTAAGTTGTAGACGTAAGCAGCCCATAACTTTGGCGTATGACGTTTTGCTTATATAGCACGTGATAGCATGCTATCAAGAGATACGGCAAATATACATAAATTCCACTACGTCAAAGTTTGTGCATTGCTACGTCTATGACGTATGATGGCTCAGGCCATATCGTCAGTGCAATTAACTTAAAAACTTTATCGATTTACCATAAATAAATTCACGTTATAATCCATAGTAGTCACCACGTAAAGAGAAAACAATTTTTTCCCGATCGAATATGTGTATATTTGTAATTTTAAAAGAAAGGATAATTTTACCTCTCTAATATGGTTAATATTGTATATCTAATAAAATTGATCTTTTAATGCAGAAAATCGCGAGACTATTAATTATTTCACATATTTAATAGATATGTATGTGTTTGACACACTTAATATATTTAATTACTTTCCATAACTTCAGAATTCAATTTTTATTGCCTAAAATTATTGAAGTTATTTATTATTCAAAATTTTTTAGTATATTTGTATTTTTTATACGGAAAACATGAAATATTTATAATTTTTAAAAATTTATAATTATATTATTATGAATGAAAAAAATATATAATTACGTCAAAATACAATATTATATGACAGCAGAGAGACACAGGAGAGACGCAGGATTACGATCGAGAGACCAGATAATATTCATGTTGCAGCAGATTAAGATACTCTATCTCCTTTTAAGCTGATGAGAAATTCAGGAATGTTTCTCACATCAGATCTCTTACCTGATTTCCTTTAGAAGCTTATTCGAGACTGCTGCGGTACAGTGGAAATCCACGATATACTTGTGTTGATACTCGAGCAAGTTGCAGTCAATATTGGGTACGCAGAGCTCCATGAAGTGTGGCCGTAGTCGACCTATAGTATACTTAGCAATATCGGTGATTAAAACGGTACAAGCAGCACCGAAACCAAATACACCAACCTGCAAACATTATTTTTTATATTATTTTTTATAAATAGTTTATATTATTTTTATAGAAAGATACGAATTGACGAGGATTAAATAACTTTAATAATTTTTAATTCATAAAGATTAAAAAGTTCAGAAGAAATTTTGATAAAAATATTAATTAATTTACTTAATTTTTAAAATTAAGAAAACTAACTTTCTTATAAGCATTCCATAGCCATGGAGGTATAGTATATCCGAAAAGCATATTCGCCGTGTGTCCGGAGAAATTCCTCCCGTGCAGGTATTCTCCTATGATCATCTAAAATCAAATCGAAATTTAGAAATCATATGTATGTTCACATCCAATATGTTCGTTTCAGCTTATATGTCTGATGTACCTAATCTTTCTTTAGGACTTTTATAAAACTTAAAAAACATTTTGCAAATTTTTTCAGATCGCAAGAATTTTGCAATTTGCTCAATCGAAAAGTCTTGAGGTATCTTTTCAACGCTTGACGCTCATTTTCGGCGTCAAAATAAAAATTAACAAATATCAAGCATCAATTTTGATCTATTTTAACGCTGAAAATGAATGTCGAGCGTCAGTATGAAAAGGCACTTTTACAGTTCAAGAGAGAAAGAGAGAGAGAGAGAGAGAGAGAGAGAGAGAGAGAGATAACTCAATTCTCTTTCTTTTTCTTAAATTCTACCGATCTGTCACATTTTTAATCAAAGCGAGTTAACTAGGCCAGATCCCGGATAAAGGTTCGTTGGATGATACAGCGAACCCAAAGTTCACGAGGCATGCGTAAATGAAATACGACGGTGAGTCATTCATATGGCGACCGTTTTCTACCTGTTCCTACCTGATCCCTCTTCTTCTTGTTGTCCCAGGGGAACGTATCGTATATCAAGGAGCGCGAGCAATCTGTTTTCCCTACGAATGTGAGTAAAGAGAGATAGATAATAAAGGCAACCGGCTCTGCGAGAGACTCGTGAGATTTCGAGAAAGACTTGAAAAGGAAGTCAACGAAGGGATGAACCCTTCTCGGATTGCTGCGCGTTCAGATACAGGAATGCGTATACCTATAAAACGTATAAAACCATATCGCATCAAGAAATATCAAGAAGATATAAGGAAGATAAAAAAGATGCTGAATAGAGATAGTGATCTTGATGTCAAAAGAAAAAAATAATAGTATAAATAATAGTATAAATAAATTGTAAAATCTATTTATTGATGATCAGAAAATAATAAATAAATAAATCTTTTTTATGATTATTCAGATAAGGATGCACAAGTAGTTTCAATCAGGATTGTATACAATTTAATTTTAATGACAAACACATAATCACAACAACATTTTATAGAGTGTTATAAAATATCAAATATACAAATTTGTCTTTCTTTACTGATATAAAATTTAAAATAAATTACTAAGCTAATAAAAGATTCAAAAAAGTTTTATAAAATTTAATAAAATTCAAAAAAAATTTGACTGAATATCATATCTATACCAAAATATATCGAAAAAAATGCGTAAAATCAGCAATATTCTTATTTTTTCAAATATATAATTTTTTAGTAACTAATATTCTTTTCTCTCCCCTTTTTTATTCTTCTATCTTCAAATTATTCCGACAAAGAATAAAATTGCTAAGAAAATAATTCCATGACATAGAATTATCTACTTAACGAAAAAAACGATCACCGGCAAATAAATAGGCAGCCTTATACTACGAATTTATGCAATCAACGTAACCGTATATAACCGTAATAACCGATTTCCAAGTAGCAATCAATGACTACACTAGATAAATATGCTAGACTATTCCTATTCAATATTAACTTTTAAATAATATTATTCGAGTTGTTTATTTTAAAAGCAATGAGTCAAATTAAAAAATTTTATAGATTTTAATTTTATCTTAGTAAAAAAAATTATCAAATTGTGATTAATATAATATCTTATTTTGTGAAACATTTTTTCAAATTTAACAGTCCTTTGTGCACTGAATAAGATCCTATCTTGCGCGTGGATACGTAGTTAATGATTACATGGATCCCAAGGAACTCTATGAAATCGTGATACGAACTTCATTCACGTGAATGATCTCACGGGCATAAGGTTTATTTTGACTTTCATTATGATGATTTCTCACCCATGCGAGCATGCGATTTATGATCGTATATAATTATAAATTAACAGCGCAATCTCTCGCGCGATATAATCGCTTCCCATTTTCTCTCAGTATAAAATACGCACACTCTTATAACGAAATAAAGACGATTGTGGAATAGAAGAAAAATTCTCTTTATGCTGCTACGTAAATAAGCTGACTATATCCCGCGAGAGAGAGAGAGAGAGAGAGAGAGAGAGAAAGTCAACGTGACATGACGTGGCGAAGTCACTATTTGAATGGACGCTGCTTACCGTTCACTTCAATAATTATATCTACCAGATTTATAATGCGAAAAAACTCTCATGAAGTATGTCAATAGAACGTTATACGGTTAATCCGAGACTGATTAGATATTCCTGCATCAAATTGCAAAAAATAAAATAAAATTTGCTTAAAAATTTTGGTAGTTTCAGAATATTTAACAACTGAAAAAAAAACAAAGAAGAAAGATAACAAGGTTAATATAATTTTTTCTGTAATTGTATATATAAGTATTGATTTTACTCGTTTTATGTATATAATTAAATTCGAAAATAATTATTCCTTTAAAAAAAATTATTTAAAACTAAAACAATACAATTCTCTCTCTCTCTCTCTCTCTCTCTCTCTCTTTATTTTTTGCTCGTATACACATATATGTACACAATTTCACGTGCTTTGAATTATGCACAACTTGAAATTATTTGCCTTGCGGTGACAGCGTTAATTTAAACTTCATGTGATGGTTGAGAAGAGAGCAGAATGGAGTGGAATGGACACCTGACGTCTGAAGAGCAAGTCTTTTATGACCGATACTGAAATAAGAAACGTCGGCAAAAACGAAGAAAATCGAAAACGATGCATTTTATATCCACGTGAATCTGATTATGGTACAATGACTTTCAACTTTTCGCTTTCGCCTACGGTAAAAAAAATAGCACTTAATCCTTAATAAATAGATAATAGAAATAATATTCAGTAAATCATATAGATTTGCAATTTTTGTAAGATACAAAAAAAATTTTCTTCAGAAAGATATCTAAAAGAAAACTACATCAACAATAGCTTCATTTTTCAGATATTTAATATCTCTTATTAAAACAAGTCCATGATAAATTTAAAATTGATCACAAAAATTATTTCATTTTTCTTAAAAATATATATTAAAAAGCCAATTATTTTAAACTTAAAATATTTTACTTGACTGTTAAAATGCTAAAATAGTTGGAAAAACTCTTCATAAATTATTAACATATAATATATATGTAATTTATTATGTATATGGAGAGAATTTTGTTTTAAAATTTATTATCCGAAGATATGATAGTTGTGGTACAATACAATATTTTAAAGATTTTTACCATACATTTCACACAGTAAAATTAATCAAACTTATTTTATACTTTATTATAGCTTTATTAATGAATAAGGGAGATTTACATTAAAATTCTTGGAAACACAATATTGTCCCACAACTATCATATTTTCAGGGTAAACTCTAAGAAAAAATTCTCTCCGTGTATATAATTCATTAACATATTATATGTATGTAAAAAAACATTTGATTAAAAATACCTTATATACATATATATATATATATATATATATATATATATATATATTATGTGTAATATAAAAAAATACATTTTTTTTTCATTTCATAT
>Ga0157364_1005201_pt1 | contig 13195 bp, 8 predicted proteins | sample AttsexASBM2_FD_111476 | JGI IMG/M metagenome (GOLD analysis project Ga0157364, IMG submission 111476) | Fungus gardens microbial communities from leaf cutter ant in Ribeirão Preto, State of São Paulo, Brazil - Atta sexdens ASBM2 | ecosystem: Host-associated > Fungi > Mycelium > Unclassified ... | reverse complement strand
TCTCTCTCTCTCTCTCTCTCTCTCTCTCTCTCTCCCCTTTTTTTCTCCTCGTCTCGGCCGAGGTAAGGGGTGCAACATTGACAAATGTTCCGCCCACCAGTTTCCACCCTTCCGTCCTTTTTTTTTGCCCTCTTTTTCTTCTCTTCTTTATCACTCGGATACGCATATATGGCAATGGACGCACTTCCATCTCTGCTTTAGTGACGCATCTTTTCGTGCGGATTTTACGATGCGGCCCGACGATGAATACGCGCGTAGTCTTATCGTACGAGAATTCTAATTCTCGTACAAATCGTCCTTCGCGGCGGGAATGAAAGGGAAACGCAGTGAAAGGATGGATATTCCTCGGAGTTGGAAAAAGTAATTAGAACCGTACGGTAAATGGCGGGAGAAAAACTTGGGAGATTTCTGCAAATGTGCACATTAGAGCAACTTACTTTCCATTGGCCTCTATTAAAAGTAATTAAAAAGTTGCGTATGAAAGATATTAAATTCAATTTTTAATTCTTTATATTGACAAATGGTCCTAAAAAAAGAACAATAACAGTTAATAATTTTATGTAATTTTTATTTTCTTAAAAGCAATGCAGAGAGAGAACAGAAAGATTTTATTGTTATTCGACCTCTGCTATCTATTTTTATTTTGAAATTTACAAATTGAGCTTTCAATAATTAGGAGAAATAAATAATATAAATCCGACGATATATGCGCGAATTTAAATTGTTTATCGACTGACATAAAACGTTGAATATTAAAAGTGCTAAACAGAGCCTAACGAAAAGTCGACACGAAACTCATCAGAGGAAACTCAGCGTTTCCGAAGTTGAAGCCGCGGATTCCGGTGCACCGCATATTAATCAACGTACCAATCAACATATCGATTTATCGAGGCGGTAAACATACCGTTTCGCCAAACGCTTCGCATGCAAGCTAGTGGTTTTATTCTCGCGCGGTCTGCCCGTCCCGCCATGGAAAAACGTTCACGTTGCTCTCGCACCACCAATTTAACTTGGCGCATTCCATTACTGCGAGCATACAGTTCCTGTTTTCCTCCATCGAGGGCCGCGACTCGTAATTTCGGATTTTAACTGGCGTATAATCGTCGACGGTAACGACGCCGCGGGATAATAAATATTATCTCACTGACAGGTCTCCTCTCTCTCTCTCTCTCTCTCTCTCTCTCTCTCTCTCTCTAATACCCTTTTGCGTTACTCTATCAGCCCTGCGTTTTGGCCGAGCATATCGATATAGTTATCTCTGTTTGCTCACGCACATCCGGTTAAACTTGGCACATCGTTGAGCGCGCTTTAATTCGCAGGAAACTCGCCAAACCCGTCGCATCGTCGACCGTGCGATATTTCGCGAGCGGGGGTGTCGACCGACACGGAATGGAAAAGGTAAAAGACTTTTGTGGAGAAAGTGTAATGAATTGGAAAAAGGGAATAATGTGTCTCCCTCGGGTATACATACAAACGCGAGTCGATCATACCAGTTAATCTGAATTAACTGACACTAAATTACAATAGTTATTGGTTGTTTCAGCGAGTACATGAGAATATTTGAAATTTATTTAAGTGCAATCTACTGATGCGTAACGTCAGTCTGTAGTTCGATCGATATTGTTGATGCTGTACCGCTGCACTCGCCTGCGCCGGTGGAAATGGTCGATGCCGATCTATCTTGCTGTGTTTACTGAAACACACGTGTCAGAGAGTGCGAAACTGTCGTCGCAAGCTTCGCCACCGCGTTATATAACTAATGCAAAATCGATAGTTCATTTCGCGGCCGCCACAAGGCCGGTTTTTGTTGGCTTGCCGGCGAGTGGACATACAGAGAGGTGTAAATTAGAGTGCACCCGTAATTGGATGAAATGCGATATTGGATCAAATGTAATATCGGCCAACAGCAGCAGCAAGCCTGCAGCGACGCGACTGATATGTACGCGGTCGTTGTACCGTGTTGTGTTGTTTACCGCCGTCGATCCGTCACTTTAATATGCGTAATCGAATGATATAACGGTCGAAAGTCATCCGGCTGGGCTTTCAATTAAATGGGCTCACGAAAGTGCATCTCTGTTCCCGCTTGCCGAGACGTCGAAGTAATTATTTGTGATTAATTTAGCGATTTATTCGTGTAATTAACAATTAGTGAGATGGAGAATAAGAGAAAAGTCATTGTTGGCGGAAATCTTTGTAGCGATTAGCATAAATAGTCGATTTTTAAATTACATCGCTACGGTAAAAACATTTTGTATTTGTGTTAGTAACAGTCCATTGGAGTATCTGTTAAAATTTTGTGTTGAATTTTTAACATATCCAAATGTGTTAATTAATGTAATGTGATGTTATTTGAATATTTTATGTTGAAATGATATTCAATATTTTTTATTGTTAAAATGACATTTATGAGAAAGTAAATAAATAATAAAAATAGTGTACCTATTTTAAAACGTAAACTCTGATAAATGAATAAAATTTATTAATTAATTTGTTTTACATTATAAATAATAAATATTAAATGTATTGAAACATGTTAATTTGATATTATAAATGTAAATTTTAATGAAAAAAATAGAATTACTTGCACATTGTGCATCAGTCACCTTTTTTGTATTCATTTTTTTATATAATACTTTTGTTTTTTAAATTTGAACTATTTGAAATGTATTAAATCTCTTATGATATCGAATGCACCCTCGATTTCGTCTATTTTACAGAGTATTTTCCAGGCACTATTTATAAGAGAAAAGTTTTTATAAGAGAAAAGTTTTATGAGAAATATATTATTTATTTATTTTTATTCATTTTGTTATATTAAATAAATTATAAACAAAACAATCGAATCAAAATCAATCCTTAAAAATTTTATGTTAATGTAGAATAGAGGTACTTTAAATTTGAATTTAATTTATGATATTACATTAAATTTATTGTATTTATAACTAAAAAATATATTTGTGTACATGAAATTTAATATATTTTTCATGAAAGTTTATGAAATTTAATGTACTTTTTATAAAGTTTTATGAACTTTATTGTACACGTTCATTATATTTAAGTAACTGCTGTAACTGCTGTAAGTTTTTAGTTAAATCATTCATTACTTTTAATTTCGTTTATAACTACGAGCTTCATTTACATGCAAAGGAAGCATTTCTAACTGTATACTTTTCTGGATATCTTAAAAACTCACCTTATCACAAGAAAGTTAAATTTAACACAAATTTTATGACTGTGTACTTGTTGATAGTCGGTTATTAATTGATTATAAATTGGCAGCGATGTAATTATCATAATTTTATAAGATTAGTTACGATAATGATTCTGAAACTTGCATATGGTTTCTTATGGGTTTTGAGTCATGGAAACGCGATGACGATGACAACGATCGACCGTCACGAATGGTGAAATGGAATTTTCAATCTCAGAAGCATCGAGTAACATCAACGCCGTATGGATGGAGACGCGTCTGCTGTTTTCGAATTCTTTTCTCTTTTTTTTTCTTTCGTCTTCGACGTGACCGGAAAGACGAGGTGAAGAGATTGCGTTATGCCGGCGCATGAGAGAAAGAAATTGGAATGGCGATGACGATACGCTCGGCAAACAGATTACGATAACGCATGTTTCTCGCGCACGCACGAACATGCGGCATGCAGAATCGCGGAAGAATGACGAAGAAATGTCTGGGGGGAACGCGAATGACCGAAAAGACATGGTGTTGAATTTGCAAGCGCGTCGACGAGTGAGAACTTCTATCGTATGTCCCAGGAATCCCAAATGATTCCACATTCGCGAAATGAATGATTTCATGTTTTCTATCGCTCATATGGATTAATATTTTGGATAGAGTCGTAAATACTTGAATTATTGAATCATGAGAAAAGAATATTAGAGCTAAAAAAGATTTGTCTTCGACGGATGTATTTTAAGTGTTGGAATCAATTATGAAAAATAATTTCGACGGATTTTAGAACTTAAATATTTCAGCGTGAATTTATATGCTTATCCCAAATTCTGCAAACTGCGCGCCGAAATCTTTTTCAGTCTTGAAATGCAGTCACAAACAGAACTAAAATAGTAATATTATATATTAAATTGATAAGCAATTTAATAATATTGAACATTGATGCTAAGCATTTTAGAAAGATATTAATAATTTGATACATCTTAAAAACTATAAATAATTTATTGCGAAAAATATTACTTTAGCCGAAATTTTAGCTCTATTGATATTCTTCTAAGATATTTATTAGCATCAATATTATTATTATTTGTTATTTTATTATATGATACTATTCTAATTCATGATTGCGTTGCAAGACTAGATTTCAGCGCATGGTTTGCAGAATGTATACCTATGTATATAAATTTACACTAAAATATTTAAGCTGAAAATCAAAGCATTGAAATCCGCTTTGATCGAAAATAGAATTATTTTCTTTTAATTAATTTATTCTCGTCAGTCTAATTTCACACATACACACACACACACACACACACACACACACACACACATAAATTATATTTGTTAAGTGTTGGAATATTGAATTTTTTACTACTCTGTTCGCGCAAAATTCGAAGCCTATTGTTTTAAATTATCATGAGCGAATAAAGCTGGTATATTTACGTAATTTAAGATATCAAAATTGAGTTATCAAATGCAATTAAATGCTTTGTTGTAATCTTTTATTATATAAAATGAAGATTAATAAATAGAAGGGTCTTCGTTTTTCGAAGCTTTTCTTATATTAGTTCATGTGTTATATGTAGCTCAATGCTGTAGAAACGTCACAATGTGTCGGTCTCTTTTCGGATCTTGGGAGGCTGCATAACGCTGTCGAGCGATAAATTAATCCAATCGTTGCACCCACGCGCGGCTTCCTCTGCACTTTGAATTCCATACTAGTTGCCACGTCGCTTGGCGTGTTATGTTTCGCTTACGTGCATCATGCGTCGTCTTTACCATTCAATCTCCTTTCCTCGTCCGAAAAAAATATAATATTTCTTGAAATATTTAAAATACTTGAATAAAAAAAATATTTACTATCGCGAATGTCTAATTCATAATTTCTTTAATTTTTTTTAATCAATGAATATAAATTAGGGTATTAAATGTATTCATTAGAATTGTGATAATTAACTCTCTAATTATACAATAAAGAAAATATTTTAAAACGATCTAATGTTTTTATAAAAATTTTAATTTCTCTTTCTCGCTTAGATCTTATCATTAAAAAAACTTGTTAAAATCTTAAAATAATGCTAGTCCGACAAAATTATTATTTAGGTATTATTTCCCAAATTAATCTCTCTCTCTTTATAATCTCTATTAATCCCTTAATTTTCTGTAAAGAAATGTGATAAAGTTCACGGTTTTCACCGCGCTTTCTAAAGGTTCGGGTCAATTAGATCCTGTACGATGTTCTAAAATTAAAACAATATCGGAAATTGTGAATTAGAAGCGGAAGCTTTGTAGCACTCGTTTGATTCTCATCCAAGCAATCGAAGGTGGTCGAATGTTAATATTCGTGAGAGAGAGAGCTTCGACGGTCGATTAGCGACACGATTCTGGTATGAGGTAGAATAAAATGAGCCGTCGTTCACGGATTCGCAAGCTATTTTCCGCCTGAATGTCCATTCGTCGTCGATGTACCGCGCGATTCTCGGTATATTCCATTCGTATTCCGGCACTGTCGGAAACTTCGCGATAATTCGATGTCTCGACGACTGCTACAACAGCAGTAATAGCCTCCGTCATCATCGTCGAACCAAAGCGGCCTACGTGACTTCCACATCACTTCCCACTATTCCGCCTTCATTCTACCCCGCATTCTTCTCTGCCTTCTAGTATAGCAGATATTACGTAAAGTTCTATAAATAGAAATCCACGGAGCATTATACATTTTTCTCGACAGTGTAATGCCAAGTCCAAAGTCAAATAATATTTATAATCAATTACAAGGAAATATTTTTACTAAGTATAACATTATTAATATATTGTGGTGTACAAAAATGTCTGTTATATCTTTTATGACTTCTTTTATAACAGACTTTATATGTTTATAATATTAATTATATTCTTCAAATTAAATTGAATTGAAATTTTATTATGTTGATTTTAAATAGATGCTCAATTGAAAAGAAAGTATTTTACACAGTATCGAGGAGTTAACATAGTGAAAATTTATATTGTTTTTACTTACAATCAGGAATAATATTTTTGTTTTAAAAGACTAGTATTGATCTATTATTTATTGATTTTCGTAGTTCAGATGATATAAATTTTTACTGCTCGGTTGAGATTCGTAAGTTAAATTTTATTTTCTTGATATATTAAAACAAAGAATCGGAGAGTATATATACTAAATCAAAAAATTTTTTTAATTTATTATTTCATACACATTTTTATTCCTTTCTGAATATAAAGTTAATAACAATGAATTAACATGTTATTAATATATTAATAGATTATTAATACGATATTATTTCATTAATATACTTCGATTTTCACACAGATACAAAGGCGCAGTTTACTTTTCAGTTAGATTCATTACGCAACAGTTTACCATGTAATCACGTATCGTATAATGAGTTATCGTGTAATCACATATCGTATAATGAATTATCTATTCCTCATAATCACTTTGGAACAGAGGAACAGAATATTTAATGTGATTGCCACTGTAAAATTGTAATTATTTTGAGATAGTAATATCTAGGCAGACATGCAACCTTGGCCTTGTTCTTGCTTTAGCTCTCGCGCAAGATTGACGCATTGTTCATTCGGTCAGTGACATTCGAACGAATAGGTAGTGGTGTGAATTATTTAGTGTATCTTCATATTATTTTTCGGAATTGCGAAAAATTGCGAGTGTAATTATTCCTTACAATTATTAGGGTCAGCGATGATAATATCACACAACTCATTAACTTTCGACGACTTGCGTTATTATTCAAGTTGCTGTGCAATGAAGTGCTTGTCGTGTGCGCCATACAAAGTACCACGCGATTGTAATTAACCGTGTTTTCGCGAGAGATTATTGTATGAATGCAAACAAAAAAATTTGAAAGGAAGACGCGAAGTAATGGCATCAGATAATGAAGCAACTGGAATGAATATTTGATTATTTATTATCTTATTATTTGCATAGAATTAATTATTTATAATTACATGAAATGAACAATAATTAGAGATTCTAAAATATTAATTATTTTGATGCTGTAATTAGATCGTACTTGCGTTTTGTAATTCAACGTATTATAGATGGCATTACATCTTCACTGTTATGCATCGCATCGCAAGTAATAAATTATTTTTTGCTTATTAAGGATGCTAGGATCTGTAATTTTATTAAATGCAGATGATATTTTTGAATGTCAAGTTGATAGCGCAAGACTAATATAAATGCAATATCTCACAAATCCATTTAAATCCGTTTTAAAAATTGATGGGCTAAATTTATCCATATATATTTCTTATTTATCTACATTTATCTATATTTATTAATAATTTGATTTAATAAGAATTTTTAAAATAAGCAAAATGAAATATTTTGGAATACAATAAATATATTAAATTGTTACATACAATTTAATCTCATGGCGAAATCGAGAATTACTTGATTTTATACAGATCAATAGTAAATGATAGATTATATGGCGTAATTACTTTGTGCAAACTTCACTCAATATTATTGTCAGTGTATACATCTATATATATATATATATATTTTCGCGGCTACTGTTTTAAGTATAATACAATGAATTCAATTTTTTTGCAAGAGAAAAATGATTATATCAGTGTACGCGTGTAGCGATTAAATATTAAAAAAACTCGTTAATTGCCTCTTCAAAGATGCTCTTTTTCCCCTTGTTGCCCTGGGTAAGTGTCTTGTGTGTAGCTATCTATAAAGTCAGGCTCACCCAACCTTAACGTACAGGCACTTTGCGACAAGAAATTTTGTTATGCCGCGGTACAAAATGGTACGCTGAAAGCATTTAATTCGTGAAGTAAAAAGGACAAATTTCCCTCACTGTGTCTTTCGTCTGCGTAATTATTGTCTTGAACGATAATGGCTATATGACTTTTCAAAATCAATTAAATTTTAGAATTGTGATTCGTATAAAGTAGGAACAATGTTTCATTAACATCATTATTAATTAGTAATTCGAGAATAATTATCATATTTTATATTTTATACTTAGCTACAAATGTCAAATTTATTTATGTTCTTAATTAATATATGTTTTATTTAATGAAATCATATACGAAGAATGAAAATAACTCGGACGAAACAAAATGATTTGTGCGTAATGAGGGGATCTCATTTAGTATTATACCTTCGTTTTTTGATGTTACACGTTGGTCAGTGATGAAGAGCGCATTTCAACGAAAAGCACGGGATATGAAAAGTAATAATTAGATGCTCGGCAATATAGATGTGTATATTTTTCCTCGTTTTTGGCGGAGCTTTGTCTGAACAGTGAAAATATTACAAGTATCGAATGAATAAATAGAGAAATATTCACCACATTCAAACCGAATATTAAAAAAACTTAGGGCGGATGAGTAGAATTAAAATTAATTTTAATTTTTCGTCGAGCACGTTGGCGTGCCGCAATGGATGTGAATTTTATGCGGAATCAGCGCATAAAAAAAATGGTTTGCGGGAGTTATAATTTTACGTTTGTCTACGCTTTAATATACCTTTTATTAATGCTCGTGAAACGTGTACTTTGTTCGCCCGATTGAAATAGTGGAACGAAAAAAAAAAGAATCGCGAATTTTCACCAAAAAAGAGTAAGTTTTAGATTTTGGTCACACAAAGAATGTGATCAAATGCATATCGATACGAAAAAATTTCTCTTTCGCGTTAAATCGAGAATAAAAGATAGGTACATGTCGACAGTAATTTTACAGAATTCAAGATATTTCCTTTTTTTTTTGATGGCTCTTCGCGTTGATTTATTGTCTGTACGCCTCATGCGAGTTTCAGTAGACGAGCGAGAAAGGAGGCTGGGGGATCCTTGTTCTCGATTTATCGGGGTCAGAGATATCGATAAGACGCGATCTGCGACAAGAGTAACAACGCCCTGAGGTCGTGCGGTTGCGAAAGTAACACGATCAGATTCGATTTGACTAACGGTTCCTTGGCGGCATTACCAGAATTTACAGAACACACGTGATATATAAGCGTACACAGGCTAGGGACGAACTATCATCTCGATTTATGACGGCCAGTCTTCACTCCCGTTCTTTTATCGGATTTTTCTGGGAATTAAGGAACAGATAAATGACTTCAATCCCCACGGCGAGATAGACCAAAATTTTCGTATTTTTAAGCGTTTTATGATTGCAAGAACATAGGCGACTAACTCATTCGGCGTCTGCACATTTTTTTGTAAAAATATTCGTATTATCTTGAAATTTACATGAATATTTACATGAATATTTTGAAATTAATCTCCGTACTTCACATTATAATTTATGAACATTGAAAATTTATATTGCATATGCTTTCTCTCATTTTAATGCAAATGCGTTTCTCGTAACGTTTAATATTTTTCAATATGGCACTACGCAATCTGTCATATTAAATGTACAAATGGTTCACTCGCGAGATTAAACATACAAATCACGAATAACATTATTAATTTGTTTCTCCTACAGGAAGAGACTTAGATAAATAAACGAAGAGAAAAAAAAGTAAAGTTTTATTGCTGCAATCTCGCGATTAAGAACGACTAATTTTTTATCCTTTCTTTTCCTTCGTTCACTACGAAATTCTGCTTGTTGAAATTTCACGATGGACCTCGGACCGATGCATAAAAACTCATTTCATGAATTTTTATGAATTCCGGCCGGTAACACAAAACGGCCAGAGTCGTCACGTCGCGAGAATGTGCGGGGGAGGTAGTTAGCTGTCCGTCTCGTTCTTCACTCTATATACACATCGCGACAATCTCGAGGATCGCCGATGCGGAAAATGAGTTTCCGCGCTACCGGAAGTAACGCTACGCTCTGGGAAGGGAAAAGTCGAAAGAAATAGGTAGCACGTGGCACGGTGGCGCGTTTCGGTACATTTTGTACATATTATCCTCGAGAATGTGTCTCTCTTTCGTGTATCTTTCTCTCTGATTCTCTCTTTTTCTCCACCATTCCTTATTTATCTTGCGCACTCTCTCGCGACGTTTCTGTGAAGAGACAGAAAGTCTAAAAGGGAAGAGAGGAAGATAGGAAAGAGAAGCGAGCGTGTAGGCGGAAGATCTGGACTGAGCATTAAAACTTTGAAAATAACGGAGTTCCTTTTAGTGTTTCTGGGAGCTTTACGAAAGCCTGGCCGCCTGGAGGCGGGATACGAGCTCGTATTACTGGAGATTTGCTAGGGAAGAAAACCCGAGTTTTCGGATATTAACTCGCCGTTTTTACTACGCGGAATGCTGTGGCTAACGCCTCGTAGTTGCGTGGTTTTAGCGACGGAATTCTTAACACACATCTGGATGATCCTTCGCGACAAGGAAGGCTAAAAGCTCTCGTGAAACTTACGAATTTATATAATCATAGTACTTTTGTATACAGAACAGTCTGTGAAAATTTATATGTTTGGCAATATTTATTAAAAAAACAAAAATACCTTTTTTAAAGATTTTTAAAGAAAACATTTTTACTTATCGAAGCTAACAGAAAAGTATCAAACACCGCTGGTTTTTATGACTGTCGACTTTCTTTCTTTTTTTTTTAACGGTTTTTTTTATTTCAGATAATCGTTATTATTAAAATCGTGAATCGCGAAACATTTTATCTTAAACGATAGAGCATCATGCGTGCCGTCGTTGATCAAATTATTCATGCTTAAAATTTAATACAGTTTTTTCCCCGATCATAGATTTCACATGATCGCATAATGCTGGCGTATTGACAAATGATCAAAAGATATCCTTATTCTCACTGTCGATATCGCCGTGGAATACGAGGGAATTCGATGCCGGTCGAATCCGCGGGCTTATATATAGGCGTGGTGAGTTACAAGAGTGGGAAGATTTGAGCTCTGACCGACGATTGATAGAGAAAAGAGCCCGTCTGCGATTGAGATTCGTTGATGGTGGCGGATAATAAATTGAACGCGCGAATGGTGCCAATTCAGCATTTTATGCCGGTTGCCAACGAAGGATGAAAGAGAAACCCCATAGAATTCCCATTACAGAAAGTGTGTGAGAGCGAACATGCTTATTTCATCATTTGGTTGCTAGTATATAAGGAGCGGAAAAATAGAAAAAGAGAGAATTTCTGGTTTTTTAATACACATAAAAACAACGAGTTTGTTGAAGTATCTAAAAATTCAGCTAGAGATACAGATGACTTGAAAATAAATTTTGTTGGATTATTAAAATAATTATGAAAGAACGTTCGAATTTTTTTCTGGAATGTCAACAGTTTTTTGCGGCATTACTCATTATGCCTGAACTTTCTATAATTATTTTTACAGTCCAGCAAAATTATTTTCAGATCTGTATCTAATTTTTTAGACTTCAGCAAAATTGTTCTTTCCATGTATTAATTGTAGATTTCTTTCCTAATATTAATGCGATCTTTTCATTATAATGTTAGAACACTAGTAACGCATGTGTGTATATTTACAAATTAAAAATAAAAGTAATTTGTAGATGGAAAACTAGATAAATTCAGTAAGAAAATATATTAGTTATTTATTTAATTTTATATGACTTTTTTTTAATATGTAAATGATATTCAATTGTGTAAATACTATTAAATATCAGAAGATATTAAATATCAGAAAATGAAAGCTTGTTGTAAAATGCAATGAATAAATGAATATCGTTCTGTTCATCAAACATTTTTTATATTAATGAAAACAAAAAGCGAAAGTCCGAAATTATGATCGACAAGAACAATAATTTAAACAATATATATAAGTATAATTTTATTTAAACGGGGGAATAATCTGATTTATCAGCTTTTGTCTAAGGGCTTAGCTTTAGTAGATTTGTTAATCATTCATAAGAACTGGAAATTTGATAGAAACTCATCTGGCGCCGAATTTAAAGCGAGTAGCAGAAGAACAGACGCCGCGCTGAACAGACACTATTCGCAATTGTTTCATTCTCTCGCCCAGCCGCTTCTACTTATCTAATTTACTTTCTTGTCTGTCGAATCTTTGTTAAAATTCTCTACGCTTGAAAGTTCTGTCTATCGAAAATCATTACGACATTTATACCAGTTATGCATTAATTTAACATAAAATGCATAAAAACACTATAATTAGCGCATTAATTTACGTGATTACAATATGGATAATTCCATTCTTTATTTCACCGCAGAAGTAGGACGGAATAAAAAATATCAGATAGATCACATTAATACTTAATATCATATACTTTGTGAGTCATTTGAAATTGTGATGTTTGTTTGTTAAAGACGAATCAGCTTGGGATTCATTATAGGAACGTATCACGTTACATTCTGCAGAAAGGGGAATTTATGATTGCTCTATATTATCGGTTAGCGTGTTGTGTGTGAAAGGAACAACGACTATCATTTGATCCTGCAATGTATTCCCTTTAATTAACAATATAATCCCTATTGTCCGAACTTCGATGAAGCGTGATCGGGGGGTGCAGCGTTGCACTTTACGGCGTGGTTGAGGCTCATGAACGGTCGCTCGTAGATCCGTGGCCTAACCAGTTCGGCAACGAGATCGCGGCACGAGAATACGCGATAAATCTTCCCGCGGCTGCCTGAATGCCGGAACACGCACGAGGAGCAGTCATTTCCGGTGGAATGCACCGGCAGGCTCGCGGAATAGTCGATGGGGAGGATATTATCGATCCGGCGACGTCGTGTTAAGACCACGAAAGACCTCGTTATCAGTATACGAGGGAGGACATAGGTCGCTGCCATAATAACGCGACGGATAACGGCCAATGGACCGGGATTTAGATGGCTTATTTAAGAGTGGAAGTCGAATTTAACGTCGCATGCAAGTGTGACATTTTAAATAAGCTCTTTTATTATTTAAAATATTATATTCGCGTGCGGTGTTGAATTTGACTTTCATTTTTAAATAAGTTATCTAAATGTGTGTGTGTGTGTGTGTGTGTGTGTGTGTGTGTGTGTGTGTGTGTGTGTGTGTGTGTGTGTGTGTGTGTGTGTGTGTGTGAGTGTGTGTGTGGGTGT
>Ga0157364_1005200_pt1 | contig 13195 bp, 11 predicted proteins | sample AttsexASBM2_FD_111476 | JGI IMG/M metagenome (GOLD analysis project Ga0157364, IMG submission 111476) | Fungus gardens microbial communities from leaf cutter ant in Ribeirão Preto, State of São Paulo, Brazil - Atta sexdens ASBM2 | ecosystem: Host-associated > Fungi > Mycelium > Unclassified ... | reverse complement strand
ATTTGGATTATTTTTACTATTAATAAAATTTTATTATTCGTAAAAATAATTTCCTGTAGTACTTAAATTTCCTTAAAAATTATTTTCTTACATTTTTCTTATTACGTAATTATTCTTTCTCCGCAATTATCTTTTTTGTATAATAAACGTGAAATTATAGGTCTTAATTACGAGGATATTGATACTAACAAGTACTTTTCTTTCGATAGGTATAGCAAATTATGTTGAGCGATATTATTGCAGGAAAGGTAAACTAATGTACATAGATTAAGATAGCATGTATAATTTATTTCAAAGTACATGTCGTACCGGATGCTTTCGATGTACCTGCACATGTACATATTGTACGTCGCCGGACGGAGACGGTACGCAAAATCACAATCCAGGAAAGAAATAGCTAAAGAATACATCGTGATTCAGGATTCACGTAAATTTCTGCGTGTATAACCTTCCTTCGTTGAACGAGAAATTTAAATTTTTCCCGTCACACGGTAGTCATGTTATAGGGTTGTCACAAAACTGGAAATCAGAGAAATCAGGGAATTGTCAGGAAAATTGAAAACTGTCAGAAAAATCAGAAAAAATTCAGGGTATTTCATAAAATTTTCTGGAAAATTAAAATTCTTGGCTTAAAAAAACTTATGCCTGTACCTGTGCAATTTTCGAATATTACCAACTTAACAATTAAAAATGCAGGTAGTGTCAGCGACTTTAATAATAATTTACATTGCTACGTTAAATTTATTTTTTTTTAATATATATAGTTTCCAAATCACGAAAATACAAAAAATTTTTAAATATTATTGAAAGTCGGGGAAAATAATGAAATTTTGTCTGGAAATCAGGACAAAATTAAAAGAATTTTAAGATGAGAAATTTGTGACAACCCTGGACCTTGAAAAACTATATTTCCAAAAACATCCTTTCCTTGATACGGTAAGAAGATACAACAACAGCTGCATAGGAATGCTGTTTGTTCAACCGTTGAGCATCCGAGATATTTTCTGCGGCGATGTATACCCGGAGGTTGCAGGTCTCCGGCGACCACGATGACGATGACCGATGGAATTTGCATCGACTCGGTTCTCGGGCAGTTTCGTAAGAGACAGGGAAGAGGCGGTTCGTTTCACTATTCTCTCTTCGCGTTATCAGCCGGCAGGTGTCTTATTAGCGCCCAGCAACCATCCACGCTAAATGCCGGAGATATGCGCGCTAAGTGAAACGGCCGACGACGAGAATACGGCAAACGGAGAATGTTGTACCCGGTAGGTGCGTGTATGTGTGAGCGCATATGTGTGTGGAAACGAGAAGGAATAGCGTTTGTCGAACTGCTAGTAAAAAGGTGCTAAAATTCACGATGTACCGTCACAACAATATAGAAAAGGCTTTCTATACGTGACCGTAAGATGCGCCTGGACTTCCGCGACCGTGATAATATCTCTTATGCCACTTCCTCAAACTCATATTGTACAAAATGTCTCATACCATATAAACACGTTGGACATAAATTTCCAATCGAATTTTTACGTTTTTAGATAAAAAATTTAATATTACAATTTAAGGAGAATTCAAGAAAAAGAAGGGGATAATCAATTTTTGCTGAAATATCTAAAAATTTAGATAAAAACAGAAATTTTAAGCATGATGAGCAACCAGAGCAACGCTGCAAAAAGTTTTGACATTCTAATAAGTTTGAGAGAGTCGTATATAATTATTTTGATGACCCAACAAATTTATTTTCAGATCCAATTTTTATATAATTCAGCAAAAGCATTCTGTTTGTTCGGTTTATTGATTATATTATATTTTTACACTGAGAAAAAAGTATCCTAAATTTCAATAAATATTTATTTGAATAGTACAACTAAATATTAAATATAAAAATATATTTATTTGACACAAAAAACATTAATTTGATTTAACAATTACTTCTTTTTATTAAATAAATATTTATTGTATATAAATGTTTAGTTGGTAGTATTAAAATAAATTATTTAAATTTAGGTTATTTTTTTCTCAGTGTATCAATTTTTATCGAATTTTCCCGCAACTTGTTGTATTTTTTAATTTTTTTAAAGTTATTGACGTTCACGATTTGTGGACCACTTGTCTTAGTAACTTTGAATTGTATACATAATTATATGCAGGATGAGATATTGTAGCGCCGGCTCTTGTTACTTAAGTTATTAATCGTGACTCGTATCGCGATCGTCAGATTATCGAGATAGAGATAAATAACTCGCGGATCGATATTATTGAAAAGATATAGTCTTAATTGAACGATTCAATAGCGAATACAACACGATGAATATCCTCTGCGAAGCCATGGAACATCGCGTAGTGACTTCTGCGTAGAGATGAAAATCGAGTTCCTTCAGCTCGAGATCTCGTGATTTATGGGACTGGCTTTATGACCTTTCAGTGGAAAAGGATGCAAGGTTACTCGGTTCGCGACCGAAATCGCCGATAAACGCGCATTTGTCTCGGTGATCAAATTGATGAACGATCGAGTATATCGTCGAGCTCGCGTAATATTTGCCGTGCGTCGCCGTTGCGTTGTATGTGACATCATTTTGGTTCTAAGCCGATTCGTCTGGCCATCGTCCAATATTGGGCTGAGAGCGAGCAATTTCTATTACGACCACGTAGGGAGGAGTAACGCGACCGACGGTACGATAAAGTCCAGGAAGTGCAGGAAATCAAATTCGTCCGCGGAATGCGTTTGCAGCGAATAATGGCGACTTTATATTTTCTCGGAGTGTAGTAGCGGGACTTGTAAAGCTCGTAGGGAACATTAAATACCGTAGTTCGTCCGTCATATCGCGCTCGTTAAGATGTCTCGCGGTGCATTGGATGTGCGGAACAGAGTTAAACGAGTAATGGCATAATCGCGCCTGCAGGGATCGGATTTAATCCCGCGTCTTCATTGTAGTAACCGAGTAAACGGAAATGAAATGTACTGTTTGTGAGAGTCGAAAAAAGATAACAGAAGAGAGAAAGCGAATAACAATAAAAAAGTAATTAGAGGGCGCACTGTTTAGTAAAAATCATGAATCCGTATGATAAATTTTTATAAATTTATAAATGTTTCTCTGCCATGTTATATCCAATTTTATGAAATTGTTTTATAAAACGCTTTCCATATCGGCGCAGTATCGCTTTACTGAAAAATAAATATGTCCAAATATAATGCAATGAGAGAATGTTGCAATTGAAAAGTGACTCATCTGGATATCAGGAAAATAATGGTGATCAAAGGGTAAAAGAGGATCATTTTATTTTTCATGCTCGCCATATAAAATATTGCATTTAAAATGTGACTGTATTATAGAGACCGCTGGTGCTTATGATTGTTCATTTTGTACGAATTTCAAATCAAATAGAATCACGTAGCAAATTACTCTTTTACAGAATAAACGATTTCGTTTAACAAAAATATTAACAATGAAATGGTTAATATTTAATTTGCGCATTGAACGATCACTAATTCGCGTTTTCATTTTAAGTGCAAAGAAAAATAGTTTCAGCTTAATTTTATTATCGATATTAATCTATTCCAAACATCATTGTATTACGATGTTATTCCATTGTATCACACGATTTGGGAAAAGTAAAGTCGTTCTTATTCTTCCCGAAGTACGAATCGAAGTGCGCACTCTTGATCGCTTCCTTTCCTTTCGCGCTACATCCGTGTATTCGTAACAGTTCCCATTTTCCGTGAAATATGTCGACACTTAATCGGTCTCTTCTTCTCTCTTTCTCTTTCCCGATGCGCGCTCCAGGAAATAGCTGTCCATGTACTCTTAGTGATTCGTAGATACCGAAGATTATTAAATAATTTTTTTTCTTAATTTTGCAGTCTTGTTCTTCTCGGAAGAACTTATACTAGAATTATGTCTCAGACTGTGTATTCCGATATATGCATATAAATGTTTCTCATAGATATATGTATATATTACAGTAAATTATTAGAATATAAGTTTTACGAAGTTATATTAAAATGTATTTATGAATTTATGATAATTGAAAAAAATTGTCAATGAATAAAAAGATAACTATTATGTAATGCCTAGAAATTTTTTGATTAGCTCACTTTAGATTTGTTCGCATTGTTTAATCTCTAAAAATTTTTAAAACTTAAAACGAGAATAAATTGGATGTTGAAAGAGAGAAAAAATACTAAATTTTAATGAATATTTGTATGATTAGTTCTAAGGGTGATATTCATAGTTGAATCTCTATTTAAGATCGTCTTAAGTAATTATCTAAAACGAACTTGAAATGAGAATCAATTATAAATATCGATCTAAGTAAATATTATTAAATATAAACATATATTTGATGATACAAAAACCATTAATTTGATTTAACTATTATTTTTTACTATTAAATAAATATTTATTTAATGTAAATAAATACTTACTTAGTACTAGTTAAAGAAATATGTATTAAGATGCAGTAAATTTTTTTTCAGTGTGCTAAAAGTGCAATGAACAGACCTTATGTTTTAACCTATCGTTTTCAAAATTTATAAATCAATTTTTCTAGCTTTTCTCTATTTATAGCAATCTATTTAGGAAATTAATATCGCGAATGTATCAAGTTTTACGCCATGCTGACTTCATTTTTATCTCTCCTAAACGGATATACTTGATCGTGCTGTATCGCGAGCTACATTGTTCCAGAGGAGAATGCAGTCCTGTCATAGTTCCTCTACCTCGTCTCCGCGTCGTTGGATCGGGTGTTATGTTATTACGATCTCGTAAATACATCGCGCGCACGATAGCGGCACGACGTCGCGAGTTGTGTTGCCCGGTTAGGTATTGTCGATGCGAATCGCGACTTAGAACGATCGCGGGAAGGTGAAGCGGGAGAGCACGGGTTGTGTGATTAATGTCTCGGCAATTTGCTCGCCGTGAATCGAGATCGGGCGATCGAGATCCACGACGTTGTGCATTAATTCCATCTGGGTCAGCATACGCTCGAAGGTCTGTTGTCCTATGAGTGAATGCAAATTAATCGCTTTACGAGCGACGTTGCTATTGTCCGCCAACAACTGCATGAAACTTTTCATTATATGTAGATGTAGAGATGAAATTAAAAAAAGATCGAACAATTTGTTATTGGCAAATAGTCAACGAAGTGCTTTTTCATTTTACCTTTAAAAGGTAGGTATAAGGTAAGGTACAAAATTTTAAACTATATAAGACATTTTGATAAATATGTGTAAACAAGATTATAACATTTATTAAAATAGAAATTAAAGTAGAAATTTTATTTAAAATATTATTTAGTTTAAATATGAGACAATGTCCGGATGCATCTTAAATTAATCTAAGGTACAAAAATGTGATATAAAAGGAATGACATTTGCCTCCAAGACACAAGTTGATTCCTTTGTAAAGCGCTTTTACACTGTTTAACATAGTAACGTTAGTATTACAATTGTTGACGTAAGACATTTTCAAGTAACTGCTGTGACTCGATAAATCGGGATTTCGTAATTATAGGACGATGCTACTTACAGAGGCCCCTACTCGCAGAGGGTCTCCAATTAACGAGCTCCATTTATAGCGTTACTCACCACCACAGTGCACACCGCTTTTTGTCCCTCTTATTGCTCGATGTCTCGAGCCGCTGCTAATTGGCGGCTGGGCGACCGTCGTCGCGCAATAGATCATCGAGTTTTTCGCGCCCGCGACGTAAGTCGTGCGAACTTTCTGTGTAGATTATCTCGTATCTCCATAGATCGCAGACAGATTGACCCAGTGCTCCAGTTTAAACCCCTATAATATTTTCGCGGGCCTTGCGATGCAACTAATTGACTGATATCATTCGTTCATAGCCGAGGGGAAATATTCGAACTTTTGATTTTTTATTAATTTCGGTAAAAATTTTTTCTTTACTTGTAAACCTAAAATCTGTGATGTTTTAAATTAATCTTTAGAGAATGAGATTTATTTCTAAGACCTTACAGTTTTCCTGAGTAAGATTTGTTTTAAAATATGATACTATTTCATTACAATGATTTTCTCGTTCTATAAAAATTAACAATACTTTTGAAAAATAATCTTTTACTCCACACAGAAAAATACATACTGTGTATGCAAGTAATATTTGATTCAAATATTACAAAAATTCATATCATCCGCAAATCTATTTTAAGTTCATTATAAATTTCAAATTTATTCAAAATCTATTTTGAAAATTCTAATAAGTTTAATACTTTAAGATTAAATCAAATTCAATTTGCTTATCATATAAAGTCATTCCTTCGCGCAACTTCAGTTTTATAGTATTAAAAAAAGAATCCTTATTTTAACTATGTAATAGTTTTTCTAAAATTTCTAAAAAGTATTTTTTTTTAATATTATAAGAAAATATTCTTTGTTAAAGATAACTGTTAAAAAATGGAAAGTAAATCACTTCTTAGTAATAAACTGATTTTTTTCTGTATAGTAAGAGTTTGACCAAAACTTTGATCCAAATGTTGATAGTGCGACGTAAAACGACTCGCATGTCAAAATCAGGACAAAAGATGTCTTAAAAACATTTTAAGATTTCTTTGCTGTCTAGGCATTTTTTTTAATTTAGGCAAAAGTTATCCTGATTACATGAAAACTATCTTTACAATATGTGAAACGGTTTTCGAGACTTTGAACAGATTGTAAGAGAAAGGTCGATGATCCACAACCTCAATTGAGTGAAGATCTCGTCTCACGTATTCGCAAGGAGCAACGCCGCGCGATCATTTGCCGCCTATTCTGAGACATCGTGTACGACGTGGCGCGAAATGTACGAGTATTAATAAACGGCGAACGGGATTTGTTCGGGCGCAATCTCTCTCGGACGACTTCCACCTTTCAGGTGAAAAGGTAATGTACCTTGAACGGGATGCGCGCCATAAACCCGATAAACCCGTCATTTCGCGTTAGGCGAGAGAGTCTCCCGAGTAATACGAAGCCGCGGCTGCGGTGCTTCTTGACAATAACCATTCACGGCGACATCGCGCCGTGAGAGCCGAACCGAGCTGAACCGAGTTGAGCAAGCGGTTGCCTGCGACGATAGTGTAATTGAAAGAATTAGACCAGCACTTTGTTACGTGAATCATGTAATTTTCGCACGTGCCGTTACGATCATCTTCCCTTATTTGATCACACCATCTCTCGAATGAGGGTAAAATGGAAAAGTGACGCTCTCGTAATACTCAAATTCCATTTTTTACATTGGTTAATAATTAATTTCGTGACAATATTGCTGTTAGTAAGTTTCATGTTATTTATGTTATTTACAAATGAAATCGTTGCGGAGACAATAAACAAAATCACAACTTTGCTTGCCATTTATATGATTGATAATAGGCTGAAGTGTTTTTTCGACGCTGCTTCGATTCGATACGCCGTTAGTTAATCTAATTCGAGCCCTCTAATGTCCATTTCCAATGTAAATTAACTTTTAATTTCAACTTTTTTTCATTTTTTCTATTAAAAATTAAAAAAAGATAAAGAGTAACAGAGATTAAAATTAATATACATGGTGAAAATGGGGATAATATCAGATTAAAGATTAAAATGTAATTTAAATTTAGCCAATTGAAGCAAAATTCACTAAACTTGATTTTTTTTAATTGATTATTTTTAATTTGAATTTTAATCTTAGTCTCTAATAGTCTATGTGTATATTTACAGAAGAATTTTTGTATATTTACAGAAATATGTGTATATTTACAGAAGAACTTCACGCATTTTTTTTATCGATTCACATACTCTTAATACCTCAAAGTATACTTTTTGACATTGTAATTCCTTTCTTAATTAGCATTTCTGGTAATAATTGTTAACATGTTAGAGTTAGGTGATAATCGATTTACTAATGTTGCAAGTGCACACTAATTTCTACAAATATCTCGACCTTACACATCAAAATTTTACAACTGTTTAGCCTTCACTTTGCACTTAAGGTTTCAGAATTAGGAGGGACAGTGCTGGAGTTCACTGGTAGTAGCGTTCGAAGTTAATGCGGTTAAATCGACCACGAGAGAGAGAGAGAGCTACGTATACGTATCGCGTTAATGGAGGCACGTACGTGCTATTCGTTCAAGCTCTGCCTATATCGACCCCTCAAATCCGTGTATCTCACTCGCAAACCTTGACTGTGTACTAGTGTACATCTATGCAACACTTCATAGTGCGCCCTTACTTGTCTTTCTCGATTTTCTCGTTCGCCTCCGCTTCTATTCGCGCCGATTTATCTCTTATTGAGAGATCTCTCGATGAATCTGCAGCTTTGAATGTCGATGATCTCTTTTCTGCCCGACTCTCCACGGGCACTCATTCTCCTACTATTCGATCTTTTAGGCACGACAAGAGAGAAAGAGAAAGAAATGACGTTTGTATATTTGATTTCTAGAAAAATATAGCAAATAAATTTCTTTCAGAATAATTAGAGTATCGCGAAAATTTTAGTCTTTTATCTTTTCATCAAAGTTAATCCTTAGTACACACGATGAGTCAGTATTCATATTTCTTTCCTTTGAAATATTAGGAGCATCTGGCTAAATAATTATCTTTGCTTTTTTTAATTCTCTGCCGGCAACATAGAATTTTAATCTTTCGGTTAGCAAAAAGAGATTTATTTTTTATAGATAGATTTAAATTTGTCTGTCAGATTTTACAATCAACATATCGATAGTTTAAAAGTTAATAATAACTTTACAAATATTTTCTAAAGATCAATAAATAGTAAATGTATCAATCCGACACAAGGTATTGGTGTATAATTTACACATAAAATAAACAATAATATTATAAAGTTTCGATCCCCGATTTGAATTCTCTACAATGTACTTAATATTTAAATAATTATTCGTATAACAAAATTTGTATAGCAAAATCGAATTAGTCCAAAATAATACATATTGTCGTGGCAACATTGAATTAGCATTGCATTAAAATAAAGCCTGTAATTTCTTTATTTGTATTTTCTAAAGATATTAAAATATATGTAAGAATCACTTACTTGTTAATAATTTTTGTATATTTGTTAAAAAATTATGAAAATTAACTTAGATACAAGAAATTAGAACAATCTATCACGTATAATAATAAAGGATCGCAAAATCATCGTAAAAGTTATTATATTTTGTTAAGTAGCTACATTTATTGTACAAATAAATAATCAATTCAAAGTTAATGAGAATCAAAGCAGATGGAGGTGCTCAACAATTAAATTACAAAACTTAATTAATTTCCATTGCACAAATTCTTTGGATTTTTTTCAAAAATAAAGATTTTGTGCAATGGAAAGTAATTAAGTTTTGTCATTTAATCGTTGCACCTCCATCTGCTTTGATTTTCAGTAGCCTTGAATTGATTGTTTATTTTTATTTTAAAGATTGAGAGTCCGTTTTTAAATTTTAAATTTTTTACATTTATTGTATAATTTTATCCCAATTCTTTAAGGTGTATTATATTCTTATCCTTACAAAAAAAATTTTTTCCATTATTAGATAATGAGACCGGCAACGTTAATTTCTCGGGGAAAGTACAATCCGACAGCTCAATCCAGCGGATCGCGGAATAACGATCGCGCGAACGTACTTGACAAGAATGCAGTTTCACTCGCAACGGGCGCCGTTTTTCCGCAGCGGTCGACCGCGACTGATGGCGATTTAAGACGCCGCCCCGTTTGGCGCGAAAGGATTTCCATCTCCAGCGGGAATTACGCTGCATCTTTCACGAGTGGCCGTCATTCCGTCTTGTTCTCGATCAAATGGCAGCGCGATTTCGCGACGGGGATTTATTGCAGGGACGTTGCGCTCTTTACCATAAGCACCGAAAGATTGACGTCGGACGCAACGCGCAAAAAGTTTTCGCTTATCAAAAATGGATAAGTGTAAAATGATTTATCGAGAAACTACGCGAGGCTGTTTCGCGGGAACGCATGTGCATACCAGACGCATACCGCGTCTTGAAGTAAACAGAAATACAGCGTCCTTGGCATTTCTCGTATCGGTTAATTCAAGAAGGCGAACTAGTTCACTTTTTGCTCCTGATGTGAATCGAGCATCTCCTCCTGAAAACCGCGTCCTATCTGTGGCTTGTCGTCTGATAAAAAGAAGCGCGATTTTTTTTCCAGAGTTTATCTTTCGTCTTGAAAAAAACGATGATTCGCATTATCGGTTTAACGTCAATACGCGATCGGAATTTTCCTTCCATTCCGGATGTATGAATATTTCGTTCAACTCGTTTATCAATTAATCAGTTCTTCTAATTAAGCCTCCACGTATATATATTGTGTTATTACAAATTCAAGCTACCGCTGCAGTTACTGTATTTGTCATTTAACAATGTGCACATACATGATTGCACCGCGCGACCAGTATAATTAAACAAACTTATTTGTTTCTCATTATCGGGCGGTGCACGATTTATTTCGATAGTTTATTTCGATTTAGGTATAGATTTACTTCGATAGAGCAGAAGAGACAACGGATGGCTGACACGATGCTGGCGGCCAGAAGCGTTACATATAAATTTTCATCGCGAGCTCGCAGCGCGTGATGCATTAACCGCCGCAGGAAACCCGTTCCGCTCGTAGAAAAGCGCATCCCTCACTGCCCTCTTGCACGATTATGCATCAACGTTCCGTTCGCCGGTTAGTCTCATATCTTTCTAACCGGGTTCTACACGAGCTCTCGCGTATCTATCCGTCCGGGTATCTCGCGGCGAGAGAGACCTTTTGCTCGTTGCCCGACGAATCCGTGTTAAAACGGCCGTCAAAAGTATCAGCTTGACCCCGAAAGCCTTCCGTATTCCTATCGAGTTAAGTTCGTGATTAGATTCGTCGGATACTGCGCGGTCCCGATGCATTCGCGGCCTCTTAACGTACGTACGGAGTGACATTGATTAACGGCGGTTCTTTCATACCTTCCCGCCTTTTCTTTCGGTCGGCGATCCTCCGTGAAATGTCAGAAATAATCTACCGCTGTTGTCACAATGTGAGTCGTCGTTGCGCGGCTATGGCGCACATTTTGCACGCTAGTAGGGATGACACGTTGCCAGGACGATGAATACGTACTAACGAGGTGTTTAACATAATTAAAAAATTAATACACGGTTGGAAAGTGTATGTTAATTTAACACAACATGGAATACGTTAACACAAACATTATACACAATTTAACTCTTTGACACAATTTGTAAATAAATTATGGAAACATATTTCTTCAGTAAAATCAATATTTGTGAAATGAACGTACAGTCATCTCTTCTTCATTTAAGAATTGAATTAGAATTGATGTTTAAAAACTACATTATTTCTATGTTATTTGTTCATTTATTTATAAATTTAACACTAGAAGATTTCATATCAATTTTACACATAAAATATTCATTATGTTAAATGAAAAATTCAAGGGTCACTCTCTACAACTTTTAGAGTGAATTTTACTTTGAAAAGTAAAATGTCACTTTTAAAGATTAAAAATTGAGTTATTCTTTCAAGACTGGCTCAATTCTCACTCTTTAGAAAAAGATTTTCCACTCTAAAGAATTTAGAGAGTATATTAAAAATTCAACACACAAATTTTAACAGAGACTGATTTTAACACAAGTAAAAATGTTGTTTACTGTGTATGATTCCATTATATTGAACTTTTTTTCTATTTTACTTATAATTTATTGAATAGAACTACATTTGTAGATTGTATAAAAGTATCAAGATAACGATAGCGATTTATTATCGAGTTTTCTCTTCTTCGTAAATAACGAAGTACAGACATAGGGAACGGACTCGATATTGTGACGAGCTGTCTACTTGTACATAAAATCGTTACAACTGTAACTCTCGGAGGACCGTACGATCAGTTGTCTTTCCATTATTTTTCAACGTAGCTATAACAAGTGCACGGAAATCACAGTCGAGTGGACAACGAGACAATAGCGTGTGCCAATGGAACGTATAACTTCTCGTCGATAAATACGACGTATTAACCGACAGGTACATAAGCACCTAGGCATAATGTAACTCTATCCATTGTTGAATAGCCTCTTCCTTGATGTACAACCGCCACGCATTTCTCTCACAGATGAAACTTTCGAGATTTAGCCGTCCATCCTCAATTGTTTCGTCATCGCGAAATTTACATGTGAGTCTCCACGTGAGTGTCTTTTTTTCCATTTTACATGAATACAACAAAGATAGATCGTCGAGTTCGAATTAGTTGAAGTAACTGTTAAATGTTGCTACGATCACGAAGATACCCTATAAATTTTCATTTCCAGATATAAATACAACGAAGCCCATATATCATCGCAGTATTGATATAAAAAAGAGGAAAATAAAAAAAAAACGAGATATCTTGCTCGAGGCATCGAGTGGACGACGTGGGGGCGTGAGATAACTTGTCCGTGAGTGCACGATGGGGTACACATACACTCGGTTTTTCTCGTACCTTTGCGTGTTCCGCGCGGCTCTCTCTCCCCGGCATGGTCACTGGAGTAAGCCGAGGGGTCATTGACTCTTTAAGCGGACGCCAGTTGTATATTGTAAAACGAACGTGGCCGGCGTATATTACGTAACGGGCGACGGAGGCGAGCGGAGGCCACAATCGATCAAAACGTGCGCGCGCGAGCGAGCCAGGCGCCGACGCGATTCGGCGACGACCGAGATGCTCTCCGAGGGGCTTCTTGATTAGCTTGACACGAAATGTATTCTATACTGGCATGGCTGTGGCATATTGGACTCAGATGTCTCGGACCTACCGCAAACGCGGTCTTTGGTCGCGAATTCTGGTGGCCATCTAGAATTCGACCGTGACAAGCGATTTGATATCAAAGGATTTGGTGAAGATCAAAATTAAGATTACAATTCACTTAGAGCTCAGCTTCTACCGCGTTAGGTTTTGATGAGATGTTAATCGAATCTAATTTGGTTTTTTTTGCGATAAATGAAAATTATCAGCTCAGCTTCTTCCCTTTTCATTTACAAAATTAGATGAAAATTAATCGAGAAATGTTCACAAATAAATGCTTTACTCGGTCAAAGTGGATCTTGATAACATTTCCTAATAACATTTCTGGTGATATTTTTTGTAACAAAATCTTCACAATGTTTTAGGAATGGCATATCAATAATATTAAATTGTTTGCCAGTTTCATTTGTGATATTACATACTCTAACTTCAGTCTAGATT
>Ga0157364_1005199_pt1 | contig 13195 bp, 7 predicted proteins | sample AttsexASBM2_FD_111476 | JGI IMG/M metagenome (GOLD analysis project Ga0157364, IMG submission 111476) | Fungus gardens microbial communities from leaf cutter ant in Ribeirão Preto, State of São Paulo, Brazil - Atta sexdens ASBM2 | ecosystem: Host-associated > Fungi > Mycelium > Unclassified ... | reverse complement strand
TATATATATATATATATATATATATATATATATATATATATATATTAAAATGCTTTACAAAACGGTCATGAGATATATTCGAACTGTCCCTTGAATGTTGTAACAAAATGCATCATAGAGAGAACATGAAGTCAACCAATCAGGGCTACCGTGGCCACCGGCTGGCCAGACGGTTCCACGGTAATTGGCCAGTAATTGTGTTTACTAATTGATATTACGACCTTACCGGTTGTGCGTAACTCGAGCACACCCCTGACGATATCGGAAAATTTATCGTGACATGTTTGCTATCGAAGAAAGCATAGCGAGTCGATATGGTGTATATGTGTATCTTTCTACAAACTTTTATACTTAAATTTTGATTAAGTTTTTAAAAAATGTATTCAAGTAGTATTCTTGTTGATACAATCATATATGTGTGTAATTTAAAAGAAACCTATCTAATAATTAAATTGATAGTACTGTCTAAAATAATAATAGAACACATATATAAACTACTGAAACTTCTTTGCAGTCTAATTAGAGACAAGAATTACTTGTGTTTTCTATAAATAATTTAATTATAAAATTTACAAAGTTGCGTCTTGAAGAAATAAAATTGTATATTTTAACAAATTATAAGAAATAAAATCCATTCCTAAAAATGAGAGTTTCATGGAATAAAAAAATATATATTTCTTTTAAAGTACATGAATTAAATTAAAAATTCATATTTTAAATACGTTTGACCAAAAATGCATCTCTCTGGTACAAAGATATTTAATTTGTATTCAAGAAAAAAGCTTTACATTATATTATCGCTTTTACACATCCATAAAGTGATCCGCAAGCGCGCGATCAAGGTGCAGCGATTTCTATTCCGATCACGTACGAAGCTTCGATCAATAAAACTTTGCCGACTTCTAGAGACCACGCAGACGATTCTACGTTCCTGAGGGAGAATAAGGACTCCTTGAATAGGAATCGAAGCGATCGCGGAAGAGTATGTCAAAATTCATTTTATCGCACTACTATCGCTTAACGCTCCATTTCGTCTTCGTAAAATTTGTTCGCATCTTTGGATTCCAAAGATTAATATCAAATGATATATTAAATACTCAATTTTATCTTATTTATACACAAGAAAATATAACAAATAAATCAATGATCTAATTCATATTTTGTTTCAAATTAGAAGAGTAAGTATGGAGTTCTCAATTTATCGTAAAAAATAATTTAGAAGCAATAATTCGTTACCCTATTAATTACTTATTTTCGCTTGATACGGACAATAATTATAAAGATGAGTAAATGTTCAATAAAGAGTATTAAAAGCAGATATAAAAAATCGATTGTTGAATTATTTTCAAAAAGAAGAAATAATAAATCGTTAATAACGAATAACCTACCTGTATGTGATTGTAATTGAATTAATAAAGGATGCAAATGATACAAATGAAATTTAGTATGATGAGGCAGATGAATTTTTCATTGCACTTTTAATACATCTTATAATAAAATAAGAACTGAAAAAGTCGGGAAATTGTGAGAGAATTGCCGTAACTTCGTCGCAATATGTTGGTTAGAATAGATTTTTAATTTTGCGAATTCCTTAATTATTTCTACAGTTACTTTTAAAGCCAAATGGTTTGGTTAGGTCGGGCCAATACTGTACCGCGACACAATCTCGTGCCTGTAATTGGAAAAGGTTGTGAGGGTTGTGGGAGTTGTCTTCCTTCATTGCGAGACAATGGTAGGAGGTGTAGTTCAATCCCCTCTGCAGTTCTCGGTAAATAAAATTCCGCTTACCATATATAGCTATCGCCCTACTGAATTTAACTCTATCTCACATTTTGTGCATCTTATTCTAATTATCTTCGAAATCTTCTCTTTTCTTTTCTGTCTAAGATTCATTTGTACGAAAAAAAGTTTCAAGGTTTTTATTTCTTTATTAACGAATGTTTACATTAAAAGAAAAGATTGGTTGCTGCAACAATTTAGATAGTAAAATATATGGCATAGCATTTTTACATGGCTGCAACAACTTTTTGGTTGTAGCAGCAAATTTTTAATTGCGTTAGCCTATCGAAATCATATACTGACATTGCGGATAGGCAATAAAAACTGGTTGTTGCAGTCAAAAATGCTATGCCATATTTTATCTAAATTGTGCAGCAACCAATCTTTTTTTTCAGTGTATAAATAACATTTAAAGTTAAATTATTATAGGTAATAATTGATCGATTAATTTATATTGTTATGATTTTGCGATGTTCTCCATATTTATTTCTTTTTCTCGATAATGTTATTTTTAACAGTGCAATCTTATGTAAGACAATGTGGTAATTTTGTGGTAATTGTAAAAAGTATTTATTTGTATACTCACATATCAGAAGAAGTCACGACAACAGGTTGTGAAGCGATATCTAAAACAAAATTACAGATAATTAAATGAGGATACTGTATTGAACTGAAATAATATAAATGCATCACGTAAAAGATATAAAATACCTTTTTAATAAAGATAAAATATAAAAAAGGTATGTTGGAAGTTTATCGTATTGAAACTTTACGGTTATGCAAAAGTTTTGCATAATACAATGCTTTCGATATCAACGATTTAAGTTAATATCGAACGCAAGAGCATGATGCATTTTGGTTGCGAGCCTAGTAATATGTATCTCATCGTTACGTGTACGTCGGCGACACGGCATATACGCGCGCGAAAACGATATTTCACACACAGTTTGATGAGCTTCCCGCATTAAGCCGGGGGTAAGTAATTATCGACTGAGCAGTGACTAGGATGGCTGGGCTCGGCCACTCCCTCCTGGGGTGTCCCAGTGCGTGTCACCGCATTAACCACCCCTATACGGACATCGTTCTCATCAAAGTTCAAACGCTGCATATCTCCGATACGTCATTGTAACCTCTGCACGGCTTAATTAACGAGACCGGACGTAGCGTCGTGGACAAGTATTAGTTTACTTCGATATCCGTGTCGCCTCTGAAAATTACGTTACGGATAGAGCTTCATGATCTCCGGCATGGGGAAAAATTGAGTATAATAACAATAAATAAATTCGTTTTAGATAAATAAATAAATTCAATAGATAAATTCATTTGCGCAATATATTATCATTTTTCGTAATAATCATGTCTTTACATACGTATAAATGTATGGATTTATCAACAAAATGTGTTTACCAATTTATTTTGATTGACAAATAATAGTATTATACTTGTAAGAAACAAAATAGAGTACAATAAAATTACTATAAAGAATAGATATATCAAAGAGAATATGCTGATATGGTTATGCTCGCATTGCTCGCAGATATTTATCGAGGTTTATAATAATTAATCATGTCACATTTTGAATATTTTCATTTATATGTATATAATGTATACACACACACACACACACACACACACACACACACACACACACACATATATATAGTCTTAGGGCGCATAGTGATATCAATTTAATTAAAAGGGTCTTACTCAACGAATAAACATAACGGAAGCATGACAGGGGGGAAAAAGTTAATACATGAAACAGGGATTGTACGCACGAGACGCTAACTCGTGCTAATAACCGTATGCAATTAATAAAATTGGGTACACGAAAATCCCGGATAAAGCCGCCGTTACACAAATTACATGAAAATGTTATTTTATCGATAATGTTATCGTAACATCAATAAAACATTATCAACATTAATTTCCTTGCGTTAAATCGTTGAATTTGATACTACGTAAATTTTCGATTATATAATGTCAATGCATATAAATTTGCGCAGTAAAAAAAATTTTAATTATCAAGAAATGTCACAATATTTTGAATTATATGAGTTTCAAACACAGAAAAGAATAGTACACACACGAATATCTTAAATATATATGAGCACAGATAATAATATAATCTATATATAAATGTATATATTATGTTATTAAATATCTTTCTCTCATGATATTTATGTACAATCTTTTATATATATATGTGTGTGTGTGTGTGTGTGTGTGTGTGTGTGTGTGTGTGTGTGTGTGTGTGTGTGTGTGCGCGCGTGTATTATCGACACATATATAATATCATTATATAGTATAATTTTTTATAATGACCAAAATACTTGCAAATCGACTTACATTTTTTAATATTTACACATACAACTGTAACACGACAATATATTCCGATAATTAGAAATAGACGATATTTTTTAGACTTCTCAATTAACGAGGACTCAAAGAATAAACTTCTGAGTTGAGCGAGAAACGGGATTTGATGCGGGTAAGAGACTAAGATCGATACAGAAGTCATGTTGAAACTATTTCACCGATTTGGCCTGTAACATCGTTAAACTTCGAGGGTAGAGCACTCTTTTCTCCCTCGTGACTCGCAATCAGTCGATTCTCGACGGTGCGACGTCCAAAGCTTCCTTTCAAATTACCACCGAGAGAACGATCTGGTCCCGCCAGAATCAACCATCTTTCCTTTTTACTTGCCGGAAAAAGAAAGATTAGAAAAAAATCAGTGATATTGGAATCAGGAACTTGCGTGTCTTTGAGGAACCTCGTAAATCATATTGTGAGCCGAGTTTTACAATTTACATTAATTAAATTCACATTAGTTCATTTTCAAAGTATATGTGCAATTATAAGATTATTCAATCGAAATAAATTTCTTTCAATAATCAAATAAATTTCTTCATAAAGCATCTCTTCAAGTTATGCTTTTGTCCTTGATATAAAATCCGTAAAAAATTACAAGTTCGTCTCTCTTGAGATCGTCTTTTTATCAGCTAATAACATCGACGCGACGCTATATCCGAATATCCACTTGCTTTGAGCCGCGACGAGATCCACAATATTAGTTCCTCTCTCGGTAGACGTAACAAACGCGGGTAGGGGTTATTTTATTCCTCTGTTCCACGTGCGCGGGCGAAGAAAGAAACTAAAGGCTCGCGGCGAAGCGAGGCAAGGTGAAACGAGACGAGAGAGGAGAGATCGGCACAGGAGGACATTATGAAAGCATTTTCCTAACCGACTGGCAAAGCCCCGAAGACATTTATCCCGCGAAAAATGAAGTAAAATAAATGTAATGTAAAAGGCAAACCGCGATGTCGGTTGCCTTACCAAAGAGTGCGGTAGTGTGCCGGCGTGGGTAGAGCCTCCGTTTCTCTATCTCCGCTTCTGCGAAGTCTTCGACTTGTTTTCGTGCTCTCCTTGCAACGCGCGGGGACGAAGGGCGATTTTCCGCGAGCTGGTACAAGGAGTAACGGAAAATGAAGAAACGGCTGACGACGGAATGAAAGGAAGGGAAGGTAACGGGGGTGAATCTTCAACGACTCGCCTTGTCTCGTCAAGGATGCTCCTTCCTCCGTCTCCTTGTCCCTATCTGCACCCACAAAGATTTTTCCTTCTTCGGCACTCGTCCTTCTTTATGCCTCTTTCAATATGCTCTTCGAGCCCTTCACCGACCGCTTGCACCGATCACGGAGCTTCACTTCTCAACTTGACATTTTTAATTCTTTTTTTACTTCTTCAATGTAATCGTCTTATGAGAGAGCAACCGAAGCAACCATTCGAGGAAAAATGTGCGACGAAATATGCCATGGACTGTCGTCGGCTCCCTTACGATCCTATCTACTTTTCACCAGTCACGAGCTAGCGATCGTCCTCGGGACGATTCTTCGCTTTCTGTGTATTCACAGATTTGCTTCGTGGCCCACCGTTTTATAGTTTTCTACAGCGAAGAAAAGATTGCTGTACGAAAGCTAAAATAATGAGTTTCGCGAACTGTAAAACAGTTCATGTAGAACGCGATATAAATAATTAAATACGTACATTAGATAGACAAATACGAGTACTTATAGACCTCATTTTAATGCACGGTTTATAGAAAGTAATTTAATTATGTATATCACTAATAATTTGTAATATTGAAAACTAAATTATTAAAAACTAAAACTCAATATATTTAGACTCAAAACAAATTAAATATAGATATATAGATGCTACGAGTCAATGCAGGACTCGACTTAAGAGCTAATAAATAAATTTTAATATTCAAATTCAAATTATTAAATATTTATACAGGAATCATTCTTGCAAAAGAATTAGTTTTTAGTTAATTGATAATAATTTTATTTTTATGAAAGACGTTGCAAATTATATGAAAAAGATGCTCGCCGTGTTTGTTCGTGCATTGTCGATTAGATCCAGCTTCTGTTATCGACATTCGTAACGTTCGATATTAAATTAACAAAAATACGATTATCCTATTAAATCAAGTATCCCGAAGAACACGAGGGAAAAAACTATTGACGATAAGATGCCGCACTCTCTCGAAACGCAAGCGTAGTTGCAGTCAAACGGATCGGATCGGTTCGTAGGAACGACGATGTGGATTGAGGCGACCAGTGACTGGTGAAAGGAATCGTGGAAGGAAGGCAGGAAGATATTTACCAGCGTCTCCTCTTACAACCTCGGCAAACTTCAATTCCCCTTTTCCGCATCCTGGCTCCCTCGTATTTACAATCGGTTACCCGATGCCTAATCCGATGAGAGAGGAGAAGGGAACAGACTGTCGTGTCGTAATTTAAGGTGAACGCACGAGAGGCATGAGGGAGGCGCAACGACGGAGTTCAACTCACGCTCGTCAAAGAGTGTCACGGAACGAAGTAGAAATTGCGAGGTTTCGTCAGCCATCGCGCCCTACTGAATTTCGGTTACTTGTCACTTACCATCGCGGAGAAAAACGATCCAAGTCATCGATTACCATTCGGCATTCGATTAGAAATCGACGTAAAACATTTAGAATAAATAAATTTAGAATAAATAAATTGTTAAACACTATTTGTAAAAATTGCATGTCTATGCAATATATAGAAATATCGTTTTGTAAGAGATTTTATATATATGAAACTCTGGAAGAAAAGACATGTGACAAAAATAATCTGAGAGCCTACAGTGCCTGAATAAGCGCGGCGTGTTAAAGTCAGAAAATTGAAAATAATTCGCCACCGATGAGGATTCATGAATTTTCGGGAATAATTAGCGATACATGGCACGCCCCATCTGCATTTTGCTACGTGCCGCCAGAATGCCAGATCCATGATTTATTTTCGCACAAATGCGCACAATTAACGCAATTCCGGTATCAATCCAATATTTTGGCCGACACAATCTGATACACATGCGAGCAAGTATATTTTTGTTTATTTCCCTCTTCATGCCGCTCACTGAACGATATTCGTAACGGTCTGGTTACGCGTATGCGCATACGTTGTACGCCGGAATGCACTCGATAATTGCTACTATTTAAAATTGCATCTCCCGCCGCCTTTTTTTACAAATTTCGTGATAAATATCCAAACGGTGGCATTGCTTTATGCGGATTGGAATGTGTACCGCCAACCGATGATTTTTTTATGCAAAAATATGCAACGGATCATGGAGAAAAATATGATTCAAGCGATCGCACACACCGGCAGGATCCATACACGCAGAATAAAATTAAATGACGCGGCATCCTGCATGAAATAATGAGGATCTAAATTGCTTTATAGCGAGGACTTTCAACTTTGATTTCCTCATTTGCTCAAATAAAGGTCTCGAAATTAGGTGATATATTTTAAATAGCGGCAATTCAAATATATATTGGCAAATAAAAGTAAAACAAGTATGCAATAGTCAACTTTTAATAGGCAATTATTTGTCAAACAGAAATTCATGTAATATATAATTTAATATATCATTTTACATATTATTAATATAATACGAATACTCAAATTGTGGATAGGAAATGCATATCGTTCAACGAACGGTGAGTTTCTCAAATTCCATTAATGTATTCAAAGAACGACCAAACTAACGATATCTGCTACTCGGGTAGTTCGTGAGGCCTCCTTACCTTATAAATATTCAAATTGGTAACAACCCTTTCCTCGCGAAGGGAGAGTCGTGCGTTTGAATTTTTGAGAATTAATCGAGGCGAAATTTAGTGGTTACTCTCATTTAAATGATGGTTCTTCGCGGAAAAACCATTATTTCAGGCTACCGGTAGCCTGAATGCAGTGAAGCATAGTTAAATTGTCTGTCTGATCAGTCTTGGATCAGTCTTTAACGCAAAAATACGTGAAATTATTTTATTCAAATGTAATTCATTAACAAAAATTATTTAATTACATTTGTAACAAATAGAGGTTAGAAAACATATAAATATTATTTTATTTCAAAACTATTTTAGGAAAATTTTAGAAATTTAAATAAATATAATACTCAAAAAAAAAGGTTCACATTAAATATAAACTGTAATAATATAAAGAATATATACAATTTTATAATAAATACACCGAGAAATACACAATCTGTTTAAAAAGTCCAAGACAAATTTTTTTCGGAACGCACAAGTAACGCGTTTTCCGAAATAACTAAAAATTAAGCCATTCTCTTAGAATGTCAACATTTCATTACTTGCGCACGATTTTTTCACGATGCTTCAAGCAATATAATATTTAAGAACCAATCGTGTGAGCTTTGTTAGATTTTTTACTTGTAAAAATTTCCATAATGGAACAGTGGATTGTCAAATTTTATTTCAAAATTCAAACCTGGAATTCACTTCAGGGGAAGTAAAATCGATCAAAATGAAAGCGACAAAATCCAAATGCAAGACGAGTTCAAACAGATCATATTGTATACTATCATGCCAAACAAAACAGTTATTTTCTCACGCGCGCACGTATTACTCAATAAATTAATATTTTGAAGATAATTTTTTACGTGACAACCCCAGATTAGTCAACCAATCCTTTTGTTTCATTCTTCGTATAAAGCGGTATAATGAAGAGTAAATTGAATACACTTTCAAACACTAGTCTATCATTAAATGATTCCAAAAATTCGTATTTTATAACTTTTCTGATTTGCATCAAATACAATCATTTAAATAATACTTCAAATAATATAATAAAGGTCCTCAGTTGGAACAAATTAATAAATAAACAAAAAAGCGCCGCGAGCGAAACTATATTTAATACTATATTTAATACTATACATTAAATCTCATATTATATATATAAAAACAAACATTTCAACCTTTATCGGGTTATTCTCAATGTTTAATATTATTTTACTTGTATTGACCATTGATTTGAATTATCCATTTCATCACATAAGAAGAACTGCGAGCAATATAGATATGAAAACACATGAGACAAGAATTAATGCATTTAGGGATTATTATATATTATTTTATTGTTTCATATCGAAATTGTATTCAATAGTTTAACATTGTAATTTAAACATTGAGCATAACCCGGCAGAGATTGGAACGTTTGTTTTTATTATATAATATGAGGTTTAATATATTTAACATTAAATATTTAGCTTGGGCCATGCCCCTTTCTTATTTATTTAATAACTGTTTAAAAATAGTCAATATAAATTTTTCTAAAGTGCATTAATATATTCCGTATCTATGATAATTGTAAGAAAATATAGAAAAAAGAGGTCTAAATCGAATTAATAACATTTACTACTTGTTTCAAATAATACGACACATGAATCCGGAAAACATTAAAAAAATGAACTAATATAATATCAAATAAATATATATACTATCTTTTCTATGGACTAATACTGATTGAAAGACTAGTAAACTATAGCTGCTTTGGAGCGACTGACGACTCAGAATGTCAACGCTGCTGCGGTGTGTTCGCAATCCCGCCAACTCCTTGGGGTTGCATGTGGTACACACCCTCTATTCTCACCCGTCGTGCTGTGGGTTCAAACATCCCGAGAACGGCGTCGAAGTTAAAGCAGGACCGAAACCAGAAGCGGAAACAGAGCCGAGTACAAGGGCGGTAGAATGCCGCACGACGCGAGAGGCAGAGAGGGTGCAAGATGGAAAGAGGCGACGGCATTGGGTGCATCGTTCCGTGTTGAGCTTGCTTCTATGGTCTGAGTGAAATCGTTTCCTGCGGAAGAGCAAGCACTCCGTACTACCTACCGCCGAACGTCACGATTTCCTCCGCGAGCCAATTCGCCGAACATTCGTCGACTTCCGGGATGTTATCCGTTTCGATGATCGGCAATGTACTTGAGATTGAGATTTTCACTGCACGATAATGTACCGCGGGAGATTGAGATCCAGAACATTTTTTTCTTATATATTTTTTCTCTTATGAAATAAATCTACAGTAGTAGTATATGTATATAAAAATTAAATATATAATAAATATTTAAAAAAAAACATTAAAATAAAACTAAATACAGAAAAAAATATAAATTTATTTTATGTGAATATCATACATGTACACTTCTCCTTAATTTCTTTAACAAAATTAATTACCTTATAAATAAAATAATCATAATTTTATTAAACATTTTTATTAAACATTTAATTTTTTATTTAAATAGCTGTTTTACTTAAACTTTAAATATATATAAAAAGTTAATTAAAAAACAAAACAATTACTATTCAAAATAATAATATCAAACTTATTATTCCATGATAGTGTATTTGCATAACGATAAAATTATCGCATGATAAAATATCGTGATATGATAATGAAACAATTATCTCGAATACTGATCATTCGTATAGCATATCCTCCAATTATACATGTATATTTTTTAATGACTATTTGACAACACAATCGACTATATTTGACACACAAGCTTTTATGTTAATAATTCTACCGGAAAATGTACATCTTAATTAATAAAATTATATGAAATTATATATAATTATATATATAAAATTGACATACTTTATATATAATTATATATATAATAACTAAAATAAAATTTTACTTTGCGCGCGCGCGCGCGTGTGTGTGTGTGTGTGTGTGTGTGTGTGTGTGTTTGCTATAAATCCTTTAACTGTTAACTGTTTAATAATTATATATATATTATATATATAATATATCCATTATATAACATTTTTTCTCGGGTAATTAAAGATTAATCTGAAGATATTTATAAAAATAAACGCAACTTATATAATTATTAAACAATTAAAGAATTTATAGCAACACACACACGCACGCACGCACGCAGAGTAAAATTTTATTTTAGTAGAGAAATATATACCTTATAAATAAAAGTAAATACAAAAAAGCATAGGAAATAAAAAGTATTGATAGAAAACAAATTATCACGTAAATGAACTTTTTTCAATCATTAGGTGGTGCGATCGGTTCTGCCACAAACAACGCCATCGCCAATAGACATCGAGCGGATTCGATGGTATTATGGCGTGTGTGTCGCGATATCGGGTCTCGTAATGCATGATGCGGGTAAATCCTCAGCGCCGCACAAAAAGCACGACTACCAAAGCTCCCGGACGCACCTCTCCGTTTATATTGTAGCAAACAGTTACATGATGTGGCGAGTGAGTGAGGGCTGTGAAGCGGCAAAATAGGGTAAAAGAATGTCGAATAACCGAGTCTCTCCGAAACGATAACGAGGGTTGTGTGAAGCGACTGATGCGCTGTCGATAGATCGAAGGGTGCATGAGAATATTATCTTTAGCTATACTGATTCGAGCATCTTCACGCGTGCTCACGCGTCGACCTTGCTCTCAACATATACACTTTGAAAGGTTATCTAAAAATGCTGAGAAAAACCTAAAAGAAGATAAATATTATATACATTCCCCTGTGTAATTAGAAAAGAGATTTCTTTTTTGTCTCTATAAAGAAATTATCTATATATCTGAACTATAATAATAAATTAGAGACACTTTTGAAGAGAAGAATAAGAGTGCAGAGCTGAATAAGATGATAAGTATCGTTTCGACAGTAAAATCCGACAAGAGAAAAGAAGAGAAAGATAAAGGAAAGAAGTAGATGAGAGGGGTAAACGAATAAGATAGCGGCTGTCAACCCTTGAACAATTTTAAATGTAAATGTAAATTAAAGTATTGGCTGCGTTGCTTGCTGTCTAGATCCAGGTAGGGAACGAGCGACAACAGGCTGCCTGCCGTTACGGTGCATTTACATATTAAGTGGCCGCGACCCAATAACATCCCCCGCTCCATAGAGTTTCACGTACTTTATCGTCCTCCCTGCCGATGCCGTTGCCGATGCCGGCAATACGAGACTCGATACGGATCTCTTGTCATCTCCGGTAGAGTGAAAATAAGAATCTGACTATGATATATATCACGGTAATTTATTAATATTATTAATAAATTGTGAAAATAAACAACACATGTGCTCTCTCTCTCTCTCTCTCTCTCTCTCTCTCTTTCTCTGTCTTTCTAAATAAGTATATTTCAAATTCATTCATTCTCAACCGTTTTTATAATTAGCAGTTTTAGAAATATTTCACATTACTGTTTCGCATTATTGTTAATATCTTGTGTTAATATTTTATTTTAGAAAATCGCTACACACTGAAGGCGACCCGTGTGAAAGCGAGCATTATTAATGCACGATCAACTATAAAGGTGCTATTCCCAGAGTCAAATTTATGGGCGCGTGACATCGAATATTGTTTTTCCCTTATCGTACGCTAAGTGCATATACAGTTTGATATGAACGATGTTTTTCAATATGAGTGATGTTTGTTGACTCTCGACGTCAAAATAATGAAAAAAACATAACCATAGAAACTACAACAAAAATCGTCATCAGCGAGATACAAATTGCTAATTCTATAGAAAATTTCAGTATTTTCATTATTATTAAAATCTCATTGGTTGGTCAAGTATGTGCGATTTTAAAATAAAAATGTTTACTTTTAATACAAATTGTTTTTTATTAATTAATGTATAAAAAAATCTTGTAAATTTCATCTTGTCAAAAACATTTTTCCTATAATGTTCAATTCGATTATACATATAAATAAAACAAGATTCAAATTAACATTAAAAACGACAAGTGCCAGTTTGACTTATAATCACGATTATCTTTATCCCGCGGATGACTTTCACAGCGTGAGCCGACGACAAGGAAGAGAAGAATGCTAAGCAATTTGCACCACTATGAGGGGTGAGTTTTGTCGCTTACACAAAATAAATTTTGGCGAACGATCCGCCATCCCGTAACGTATACAGGATTATACATACGTGAGAGAGAAGAAGGAGGGGAAGAGAGAGAAAGAAAGAGAGAGAGAGAGAGAGAGAGAGAGAGAGAGAGAGTGTGTGTGTGTGTGTGTGTGTGTGTGTGTGTGTGTGTGTGTGTGTGTGTGTGTGTGTGTGTGT
>Ga0157364_1005196_pt1 | contig 13198 bp, 19 predicted proteins | sample AttsexASBM2_FD_111476 | JGI IMG/M metagenome (GOLD analysis project Ga0157364, IMG submission 111476) | Fungus gardens microbial communities from leaf cutter ant in Ribeirão Preto, State of São Paulo, Brazil - Atta sexdens ASBM2 | ecosystem: Host-associated > Fungi > Mycelium > Unclassified ... | reverse complement strand
TATAAAAAAAATTATTTTTTTTTTATAATATATATATTTATATATATATATATATATATATATATATATATATATATATATATATGAGATAGCGATGAATCTATTGATGGATTAAATAAGAGAAATCTTATTTGCAGTCGAAATAAATCTTGGTACTCTTGACTATGAATATACCAATTTGCAAATACATTTTTCAGTTCTGTAAACTGCACATCTATTCAGTTTATTAAACTTAAAAGAATTTTTAATCAAACTGAAGCTGAAAATAACTTGACAGATTAATCACACAACACAGTTCTAATGATATCCTGAGGACATCTCTTGTCTGTTTCTATTAATATAAATTAATTTTAATTTCAGTTCAACTAATTCTCTATCTTTTTCTAATTTTTAGAATTAGAAAAATGTAATATGAATTAAAAATTAAATAAAATTAAAAATGATGAGTTGAACTGAGATTAAAATCAAATTACATTGATAGAAACATTAGAAAAATTGTGGAGATACATTGATTGTCAATTTAATAATAAGCATCTTAATGAGCATTTTAAAATACAAGAAAAATATATTAACAAAGTTGTGTTAATGGGTAAAGTGGTTTATTTAATTTGTTTCTTTATTATTTTAACTGAAACTATTAGGAGAAAAATTATCTAATCAACTAAACATTAGCTATTATATGAAAATTATTTAATTAACTAAACTTATTTAGCAGATACCTATCTATCTACGTAGATTGATTACATATAAAGAGCTGGATAAAATAATAGCAGATCATAATTTTGCGCCACCGCCACATTCTAACCGCAACGTGCGCTTCTGCAAAATTACATATAAACTGCATTCGATCATCTCTTAGTTTGGCAATTGGCACGCGAAATTTCCAATATCGAGACATCAGTACGAGATGGTGAAAAATCTACAATAATCGGATCGCATCTATCGATTGGCTAATGTCGGACACCTTTTGTTTTCTGTTCAGAATTTCGTAAACAAACGCGAGTTTAGATCAGTTTAGAGGCCTGTTTTTTTTAGCTGAAACTGACTTCTTACACGATTCATCTTTCTTCCTATTCTCTCCACGTTGAAGAGAAAAAGAGAAAAGTGATCTTAAGTAAACATACATATGGCACACGCGTGACAACCAGTTTATGCCGCCAATTTGTGGTATTTTTTCAGTATTATTTAATCTTTTTCATTGCTTTTTGCTCTCGAGGAAATTGACGTAAACGTAAGACTAAGAGTTTTCTTTTATACCCTCTCAATCGCAGCTAGCACTGCTAGCAGTAGCAATTTCGATAGCTATGTCGAAGTATCCATGTTTGAGGCCTGCCGGCATGTCCGATGAGGAGGACGATGAGGATGATGACGTCTTTTACTCTCTCGAGGAGGTACGATTAACAGGTGCATGTAAAATTTTGAGTGCTTTCCAGCAGAGACACAGATGATACATCCTTGGTATTTGTTAACGTTAAATGAAGGTGACATGATCACTGTTGATCACTGTGCTAGAAAGCACCATTTATTTCACTATATGATTTTTCTTACTTTGTTTCTTAAACAGAAAGAGTCTACTGTCAAAAAACATAATTATACTTCATGGAAGGGAGAGACGAAAACCAATTCCGAGGTAAACAATGAGGAACGTATCTACGAAGAACGCCTTGTGAAGGCATGTACGATGGGGCAATTGAAAGTGATACAAGAATATCTTGAACGTAAACGTTATATGCATAAAGCTGATTCTACAATGAGTCAGTAGTTGGAAATCTAAGTCTTAATTATTTTTAAATAGGTGACTACAATTTTTTGCATCTACAAGTAAATTGTACAGTGAATTGTTAAGCCAATTAAAATCGAATTTGGCCAGTTTTAAGAAAATCAGTAGTTTTAGTCGTACAAGTTGTTTGCTAATTTCATCGATTTACCGATAAGACTTAGGACTACTCTATCTACTGGCTTTTTATAGAATGAATATAATATGTATCATGTTCCTATGCATTAATCTTCTATTTGCAATTATATTTTTAGATTTTTATATCTTATATATTTTCCTACTTTCTATTTCTGCAATTTGGGTATTTTTTATTCAGTCCAGTTTTTTTACTATTCTAGGTTTTCAGAAAAAATTTATAATTACTTTTCATCTCTGTTATGTTATTAAGTTGTTTTTTAACTTATATGATAAAATTTTTAATTAAAATTGGATTGAGCAAAAATGAGAGTGAAATTTGAGAGTAAAATTTTATTTATGCAAAAAGGATCCAGATTGCTATTGGAGAGTTAATTAAATTCATGTTTCTTTCTCTCTCCTTTGTATTAAATGTATGTACATGTAATAGATAATATTCACCGAATGTTTTTGTAGAAGAACATGATGTTAATAAGTTTCTATATACTGGATGGACTCTATTATTATATGCAATTTCATCGGTGGAAACAGAAATAGTAGAGCATCTTTTGATACATGGTGCAAATCCGAATAAGCATAAAGGTATGGATTGATGTCATTTTATTCGTTATTTTAAGTTTCATATAAAATTTCTGTAATCATCAAATGGATTATAGATGGATTTACACCCCTTATGGCGTTGTGCAATTCTACAAAGGGAACATCAGAAAACTCTATGAAATGCCTTGAACTTTTAATACGAGCGAAAGCGGATGCAAATATTACAAATAAGCACAAGTAAAATTAATGCCATAAATAAAAAACAAAGAAGCTAATGTCTCTCTGATATTACAATTATTAGCATAATTACTAACTTAATTTGACTGACAATTATAATTTTTACAGGGAAACAGCTTTAATGTACGCCTGTATGTCAAAGGATGCGGAATTTGTCTTCGAGCTTATAAAATATGTACAGAACATTGATGCTTGCGACAGCGATGGGAAATCGGTAAGTTTCAACATCATTAAGTATTAAAGATTTTCCTATATAAATTTCGATCTAATTATAGGCATTGATGTATGCCGCTTCAGCTAATAAACCTGATAACGTCAAAATTCTTCTGGCACATAATGCGACTACTTCACTGACAGACTTATACAATTTATCTGCCAAAGATATCGCAGATACAAAAGGATTCTCAGTAGTAATTGATATCTTTCTCATCGTTCAATTTTATACTTCAAATACACTATAAATTCTTTTATTTTTCATTTTCTAGATATCTGCTCTGTTGAATGAAGATGAAGAAAAAATACAAACGTTTTATGAGATATCTGAGATAACAACTTGGAAAGATTTATTTCCAAATTTATATCCTAGAAAAAAGGAACTTGTAGATTATGACGTATCGGTGATGTTATATGGAATGGGTTTGGAAAAATATGGCAATTTATTTCAAGGAATGGATATTAAAACTTTTTTGCAATTGACAGAAGATGATCTTTGTCGCCTAGGAGTAGATATTACTATTCATAGAGATCAATTCTTAGAAAGTCTTGAAAAATTTCATAACAGAAGGTGGCTTTTAAACAGTTTTGGCAAACTTAAGAAAACTGATTCATATACGTATGTTATATTTTTTTACATCTTTTTGATAGGAATATATGAAACAAAATAATTCGTATAATAATTGTATATAAATGATTACAGAATTTATGACGGCGTAATATCGTTAACAAATGCAAAAAAGCAGATTGGTGTGATAGCTTCTAGTTTTCAGTACATTAAAAATAATTTGCTGAAAGCTACAAACGAAAATGTCATTTTGTCTTCTGAAAAAAGAATAGAATATGAAGAAGAACTGAGGAAAACGCAGAAAACTTTGAAACTTCTAAAAAACGAGATAATACAAATTAAAAAACTAGCCCAACAGGTATCACATTATATATAAAACTAATACGAAATTTCAATCGTACAGTTTTATATTCAATATTAATCATATTTTTAAATTGTAGGTCGACAAGGAAACTAATATCGGTGCACCGGCAATTTGGATTGGCCCCAAGAGTATCAAATCCAATTGGACTATAACAATAAGCATTACATTAATGGTAGGCCTATACTTGTGCAAAAAAATGTATGTTCAAAGATTATGGAATATATGTAACATTAGAATATCTTCAATACTTCATTTTCGAACAAATTTACCATATTTTTTCGAATGAATTCAAATATTACAATGTTTTATAATACAATTAAGTTTACAATTATGCAATTAATTATATATAATTACAACTTAAAATTTAGTTCCTATAGTTTATATACATTTGAAAAAATATGTTTATATCGGGAAATATATGATTTTTATTAGTACTAATTAATATATATATATATATATATATATTTTTATTGACTTGAGTGTTCTCTCAAGTTAGCTAATTTCATCATTTGTGGAAAGAGAGGGTGAAATGATGGCAGATTTTGTTGACGAATTGTTAACTGATAACGTTCCAATGGTCCATTGCATAGCGCTAATCTGTCTCTTTCACTCGGATGGCTATCCATCCACTGAGATAATCGACCTACAGACCATCCAGCGCTCTGCATAACATAAAATTTATTAATTTTTTATAAAATGTAATCATTTTTTCTTTAATCAGTTTAAATAAATTGATGTTTTTATAAGAAATCTATTTCACCTGATGTGGTGATGCTAATTCGGGAGGCGCGCCGGAAAATAAATGCAGGAGAATAAGAGACGGTGATATGCTACTTTCTCCTTGTCCTTCGAGAATTTTTTCTACCATCTGTTCAGGATTGAGGAGAAGTAAAGTTTTGAGCGCTCGCAGTATTCTGTATTGTTGTTGCTCGAGTAAACCCATCTGGCCGCCACGACACAATGGCGTCACAGCTACTTCCATCTAAAACTTGCAATCTGTTTCATCTGTATCTATAATTAATATATTTGTCTTTACATGAACGAGATATACCTGAGCGAAATCTATCAGAAGTTTTGCTTTTCCAAAATCAGTCAAAGGTCTCAACAAGCAAGCATGACGCACAAATAATTCTATACATCTCGACGCGACTGCTTTACAACTGAAATGATATTAACTTTTAATAATTTGTTTTTTATGAATAGAAGGATTAAAAGAAACAAAATTTACCTTTCAGCTACAATCACTTGATTTTTATACGATAGTAAGAATGTATTTACAGATCGTAGGATGAAGCCTTGCAATTCACGCATATAAAGAGAACAACCAATTTCTTTTCCTAGAGGACTACTTGTGCTGTATGATAAAAAATAATAATATGCGATATGAGAACAGTAGATGAAAATGAAAGGAACAACTCAAGGAGAAAAACAACTTACTCTTTAAATTCAGGATCATCATGCATCGTTAAAATAATACTTTCGATCGCATCACTAATAGAAGTTAACAACGGCGCGAGTAAATTCTTCGTTAATTCATCTGTTTCCTTGAGCGCCGTGGTAATGACAACGCCGCCTTCGGAGGATAAACCTCCTGCTAGATTAGCTATTACACGATTTGTCTGGCTGGAAAGATAATGAAGAAGATTCGCGAGCGTAACATTTGTCTGTTGACCAGTAGTAGGGGAATCAATTACTTGGCTGGCCTCACCACCTGTCACCACACTCTGTTCGCATTTCAAACAGAATAGTCTTATTGCTTTTCCTACATTACGCGACACCACGGTAGAGAGTCCATCGTCCACCAGTGATACGCTGAGCTCACTAGAAGCGGAATATAATTCTATAGTTTATCTACTATATTTTATTCAATAGATAAGATGTATATATGTAAAAAAATGCCAATCTTACTTTGTAATCATACGTATGAGACTGTCAATTTCGTCATGCGTCGGCAAACCCTCGCCAGAAAACATATTGTGAACTGGATCCAAAAGTCGAGACACGGAACGTGATAAATATGCGTTTTCGAACGGTAATAAAACATTGCGGCTATATTAAAAACATAGACATTAATATAAAGCTTCGTATGTCATTTATATCCGTCTATTGAGAAGTACTTACTCAATACCATAAATCCCAATACTGTGAGATCTTTCTTTCAAACGTTTACTCAAGTCTAAAAATATTCTTAAAAATTTTGGATATTCTCCTTCCAGAGCTTGCTTTACAAATGACGATCCTGCAAGATCCTTTATTGAAACTTTCTTTGAATTAAATTCAGAGTATTTAATATATATTTATAATAATTTACCTTGAGCACGTTCGATCAAAACTTTCGCAAGAAGAGCATTTACTTTATCCCAAAATTTCTCGGCTAAATCGTGAAATCCTTTCATATGATGCTCCAATAATATTCTTTGCAGCAATTCAATCTAGATATAAAACAATGTTATTTGTGAAAATGACTGAATGAAAAACGAATAAAATGCATATTGTTATCCGTTTACTTGTAGACATTGCGTATATAAAGTATCTTGGAAAAGACGTTCAAGATTTTCCCAAATTCTTGTGCGTAAGTTTCCAGACGATCCAGGCGACGGAATCGCAGCTCTGCCCGGAGCTCCACGTTTTCCAAAATCCGGATTTGTTACGAAAGATACGTCCAATGATTCTGTGGAAATTCTTTCTATTTCAGCCAAGGTAGACTCTATAGTTGTGTCCACAGCACTGCCTATTATTCCTAAATTTTGAAAGACCTGCATAGCCGTGCTTACCTATTCATTATATATAGATATTGCAAATATATTACAATTAATAAAAATAGTAATATGATTAAACTTAATTAACACCACGTATTTTATTTGTAGATTCAGATTAAGTATTATTAGCTATATTAAAAATAATGTATAAATACCTTCGTCCTATCCATCGCCTGTAAACCTTGTGTTAATGTATGAGTGGCAATTCTTTGCACAGTAGCTCTTTGAGTCTTTATAGCTTGTTGGTCATCTGCGATTACATCTAGGCCATTAAGATCTGTGTCTGCCATCAGTTGTTCTGTAAATTTCACAATATAACATATGAGATCAATGAAGAAACACAAAATGATATGTAATAATGGTACATATATGTATACCAAGCTCATGCAGACTATTAGCAGCTTTAACAATATCTGGTCCTTGCGTAATACTACTCATTTGAGCATTTAAACGTTTCGATAAATGTTGCATCCTAGAAACTCTTCTCAAAAGATCGGAGGTTTCATGAAGCCGTGCTAATACAATCGTTTGCATTTCAATTCTATTAAATGGATCGATAATCTTGCCACGTAATCGCTCTACTGCTGATAAAAGGCTCTGAAATAGAAATTATTATACTTCATGTCCTTTTAAATTCAGATTGACATTAATGTTTCTTTACTTACTTGTATGTGAGATTGCATTATAAAAAGTACTCCTTCTAATTTTTCTACCCATGTTGCTTGAGATAGTAAATCCTCATGATTCACAAGTACTTGCTTTTGCAGTTCAGCATTCAATACCTCAATAGCTAGAAACAACATTTATTTATTGTAATTATTATATGTATTTATTATTACATTTACTGTAATTACTATAAATATTTATTATTATTATGTCGATATTTCAATGATATAAAGCAATTTGAATTTTACCTTGTCCCAACTTGTTTAATTGTTGAGCCACTGACAACAATTGGCTGACGTCAGTCTTTTTGGAGTCGATGTCCAATAGTTGTTTAAAAAATTCTGAAATTGAAGTATATTTCATTAACTCTCCATAAATTCTTATTCGACAGACATTTGTTTTTTTTTCAACTTACGATCATTTTCGATATCTTCCCAACTTGATATTTCACCCATTTTTAATTTACAAAATACAAGTAAATGACATCTGTATCTCGGGAGAGCAAGAAGATAAATCTGTTAGAAAGGAGTAATATGCACATGCGTCGCAATCATATGACGTCTAGGGAATTTCGAGAAACTGACGTTTAGATTGTCTATCCTTTCAAAAAAGATAGGCAACTTAAATCTAAATATCAATTTTTCAAAATTCCCCATGAAGATAAAATGAGAAATCTGAACCTACATGACATATTGTTATACATAATATGATAAACATTTCCGATTTTGTGCATTAATATTGATTATCCATCTCTGTAGTTTAAAATTTTATCCTCAACCACAATTTATTATTTGCAAAGATGATAAACAGTCTCTTTATTATAAATTCTTCAGGGTAAGTATATTATAACTTGATAAAGAAAGTAGATCACATTTGACATATTATTTCACGAATCACATAGATTCGCATTTCTCACAGAGTTTATACATTTTTTATTATTGCTGTAACGTTTATATTTCTTATGCAACATTTCGAATATGTTTTATATGCTTATAGAGACGTCTTCATGGAGAAACATTGGAAGAGTGCAGTTGCACGTTCACTCTGTGACTATTTCTTTGATCAACAGCGACGAGTCTTGTCACCGGAGGATACACCTCCGGTAATAGCTACTCCACATCATTATCTCATTAGTATATATCGCTGTAATATGTTCTTCGTCGCAGTGTGCATGACAGAGGGTAAGCTTTGATAAGTAACATCATTTGTTACAAAGTAACAAGTAATGTCATATGTAGACTAACATTCTTTACTTCTTTCAGTTCCACCATTATTTGTTATTGAATTCTTGCACAGAGTAGTGGACACTTTTGAGGATTATTTTAGCGAATGTACAGAAACTATTATAAAAGAAAACTATGTGGTAGTATATGAATTGCTGGACGAAATGTTAGATAATGGCTTCCCTCTAGCTACGGAATCTAATATACTGAAAGAATTGATCAAGCCACCTAATATTTTACGCACCATCGCGAATACTGTTACAGGCAAATCTAAGTAAGTACATTTCAATTCATATTAAACATTTACATAGATGTACTTATTAAGGATTTTTATACATTTTATAAATTTGTACGTAGCGTTAGTGCAATCTTGCCAAGTGGACAATTATCCAATGTTCCTTGGAGACGAACTGGAGTGAAATATACCAACAATGAAGCATACTTTGATGTTGTTGAAGAAGTCGATGCGATTATTGATCGAACTGGAGCAACAGTGTTTGCAGAAATTCAGGGCTATGTATGTTTTGTAGTTTCTCACAAATATTGATATGACATACTAACATATATAATTAATCTTTTAGATTGACTGTTGTATAAAATTAAGTGGTATGCCAGATCTCACTCTTTCATTTATGAATCCAAGACTATTTGATGATGTCAGCTTTCATCCTTGTGTTCGATTCAAAAGATGGGAGGTACATATGTGAATAATGTAACATTATGCTTGATGTGAAAATTAATTTTTAAGTTTATGTCTTTTTTCAGTCGGAGAGAATACTTTCCTTTATTCCACCTGATGGTAATTTTCGCCTTCTTTCATATCATATAGGATCACAAAGTATTGTAGCAATCCCTATATATGTAAGACATAATATTAGCCTAAAAGAACCAGGAGGTGGTAGATTAGATATCACTGTTGGACCAAAACAGACTATTGGTAGGACGGTAAGTTATCTTTTTTAAATATACGTGATTGCAAATTTTATTATCATTATAATTATTATTACTAATCATTATAGGTTGAAAATGTGACTCTAGAAATTCCCATGCCAAAGATAGTTTTGAATTGCACTTTAACTCCAAACCAAGGAAAATATTCTTTTGATCCCGTCAGCAAAATATTGCTGTGGGACATTGGAAGAATTGACGTTTCCAAGCTGCCAAATCTCAGAGGATCGGTAAGATAATTATAAGGCCTTTAAAGATGTATGACTAATAATTATATTATTACGAAATTTTATATTTTAGATAACGATACAAAATTCGACAACTGTTACTGAATCAAATCCTGCCATTAATGTATGTATGATATATATAATGCCATTAATGTGTATATGTACGATATATATTGTTAAATGAGATTAACAATTTGATATTATAATTTCAGGTGCATTTTACGATAAATCAATTAGCAGTATCCGGATTGAAAGTAAATCGGTTAGACATGTATGGCGAAAAATACAAGCCATTTAAAGGTGTCAAATACATCACTAAAGCTGGCATATTTCAAATAAGAATGTAAATATATACGTTAAAAATTATAAATCATTCTTTTTACACATTAAACATATAATATATATCTTATAACATTATATGTATGAACAGATTAAATGTAAATTTACATGACATTAAAGGTATATATAGTTTACAGTAAGGACTGTACAAAAGTTAGAATATTAAGAGAACAATTTTCATTTTTTGATAAATTTTCATTTTTTGATAAATTTTACCTATTAGATAAAGCTAACAATTCGCGCATTGGGTAATCTTGCTACTTACTCAGATAAAATTTACCAAAAAGTGGAACAACCGATCCTAACAGAATTAACATAATTAAATAAACTCAACAATTTAATTGAATCAAAATATATCTATTGTCTATTTTATGTTTCACTTGAAACGAATACGAAACGAGATCGGATATGAGAAAAAATAAACAGCTCTACTTTAATAATAATCCTATTTACAATAATAAACTAAAGAACTATAATAGATGTAATATTATATATTGAGAATCCTTCATGTTGATGGTTGACATAATAATTTTTTTGCTTCCAAATCCTCCCATGTTGAATGAGTAGCATACGTATATAATCGCTCCATATTAGTAGCATATATAGTGTGATTGCTAACAAGATTTTTATAAATCTATTTGGGAAATAAAACCAATTAAAATAATTTTAATGCAATGATGAATATACAATTTTTTATTATTACCTTTAATGCAAATTGCAAATCGGCCGTGCTTACGGGTTTTAACAGTGGACGAGTGATTTGTGTAGAACAAGCATATGAAAAAGCAGTGACTTGTTCAGCTTCTTCGAAACTTGATTTTGATGCAGGAATTTGGCCATAAGTATCTATTACTTCTGTCGGTCTGCGTTTTAAAATGGCTCCAATGTTAATCATATACAACATTGAAATCAGCAGTGCTTGCAACTTACCCAAAATTCTGTGAATTTATGTACATGGAATTTCTTTTCCACGAGCTAGGTACTGGTTCTCCTATATTATAAATGAAAGTATTGTCTCGAACAGCATAGCCCTTCCTACGTGTGAAAATTGCAGTGAGTATATTTTTCAAGAAAATTTGTGTCGCTGCTATGACAATGTGCGCGGTATTTTCTTCAGCCCCGTCCATATTATTTTCCCATGCAGCGAGCATTAATCGAGCTAGTACAAAAGTGCGATCTGGCAATACGAGTTCTTGGGCGCTAGAGCGGTTAGCACCTATAGGCTCGTCTCTAACAGGCGATGAAGCTTGACCTAATACTTCCACATACATGTCCGCTGGCTGTTATAAAGAAATAATATAAATGGTCGTATTTACGTGAAAGAGTCAATAAATAATTTTAATTTTTATCATGATTGTTGAGGACGAAATTATGATATTACTTATTGACTCACTTACTGCATTGATATTGCAATATTATATCTACAAACCTCAAAGTTTGATTTGTCAGTCTTGTATTTACGTTTTAATCTCAGTCTTCTCTCCTTTGAAATTTTATCCCTGTCTATCTTGGTTGGTGTAACGGCGGCTAATCCACGAACTTTATTAAAGAGACACAGCAAGAATTCGTTGTGTAAATGGACTTGATCTTCTGTCATGAGATTACGTGCTTCGCAATCAAATTCTTCTTTTGTAGTCTAAAACGGCGATTGTATACAAAATATATAAATTTGACAAAGTTAAGTTAATCGAAAAATGTATTTTGTATACCTTCATTTGGAACCATAACTTCATCTTTTCGAAATACCTATCAATAAATATAAAAATAAGATTATAAGTCACAGTTATAATATTATATTAGGTTAAGTTCATCTTTTCGTATATCAATAATGCGTCTACTTATTTCATTTAAATAGGAAAAAACATACACTTTTGCATTTTCACCAAGCGATGCCACGAGGCTCTTCCTAGCCAAATTTAATTCCTTTGAAGTAGTCATTCTTTCAATTTTTTTCTTATTATTGTATGCAAGTTATACAAGTGTTTTGAAATCTCAAATTAAGGAAGGTTATGACTGACTTAGGTAAGAAAGGTTAGGTAAAAAACGTAAAACAGTAGGCGATTAAAAGGAATTAAATTGAATTTGAGAAAATTGAGAAACTAAATTAAATTTTAAATTGAATTAAAAGGCAATTTTGTATATTATTTATCATTTTAGATAATTTTATTTGTTTTAGAGGCTGTTAGAAAATAAAAGTTGATTTAGAAAATTTCGAATATTATTTTTAATGTAAAAATTATATACATATACACTTCATAAATAATCTACTAGAATCTCTTTATATTTGTCAATAGACTTTGTTCTTATAATTGTAAAAATATAATACAGAGAGCACGGCTATGTAACTTAAAAATTATATAAAATCTTTATCAAATTAAAAAAAGAAATACATTTATCTATACACAAAGAAATAACAAAAGTACAAAAAGTCATTAATATTTATATATACACATTTCAAACAAATTCATTTTTTTACAATAATTTTTCCTATACAATTATGATACTTTCAATTGTTTCCTGCTTAATTAATTTCATACTATTTCATACTATTTAGGCAGAATTATTTAAAAATTCGACGCATGTAAAGAGTATTCTACTTCTAATTGCAATCATGTACTGAATATATACAATTCATCAAAGGATCTACCATTCTCGACCGAGCCAGTCTTCGGAATTCTTTTTCCTATTTTTACGACCTTTCTTCCTATGTCATCTGATTTCTTTGGTTAAAATCTTTGACCGAATGAGATCCCATGTTATCAATGAAGCATTCGATCTCGTGCATAAATCCATGATGAGTGGAGTATTTCTTATATCGCGCATCACTCCTAAGCAAGTTCCTGTTGCCATATTGTAGATAGGTGTAGCATTCTACAACGATAAAATATTTAAAATTCTCAGTAATTGTCGATAAATATATATTGCTATTTATTAAACTGATAAGTGTAAAAAAATGAAATAAAATTTCTAGTGATTGTAAGAAAAAGACAATTGTAAGAACAAAACATTTGCTAGTTTATAACGTAAACGATCAAGACTTGTTGCATCAAGTCTTACAATACGCTTATGACGCCAATCTTGACTTCCTCCCATTTCATGACACTTTCCAAGTTTTGGAATTTTCTCAGCTCCTTCCATGCAAAGCATCTGGCCAAGTACCAGTTCATTTTTATCGGTCTCATACCACATCTATAAAAATGTA
>Ga0157364_1005195_pt1 | contig 13199 bp, 4 predicted proteins | sample AttsexASBM2_FD_111476 | JGI IMG/M metagenome (GOLD analysis project Ga0157364, IMG submission 111476) | Fungus gardens microbial communities from leaf cutter ant in Ribeirão Preto, State of São Paulo, Brazil - Atta sexdens ASBM2 | ecosystem: Host-associated > Fungi > Mycelium > Unclassified ... | reverse complement strand
TTTTACGTTCGATGTAACACACTTTGATTATATAATTTTTGATTATTATTAGCATTACATAGAATGTAGATACAATGAAAAAATATATATAAAAATACACAACACGTATTATTTTCTATAATCTTTATTTATATTCATCGGAGATGGGGGAAAATGTTAGCAAAGATGTGACGATATTTAAGTAAATATTTGGACATGTACACAAGGAAACATAAATGCTTAGTTATGTCTTTTCATGCCTTCTCAGTCCTTCTCATGCTACTACTTCTCATTTATTCTTACGTCTTCTTCGATATGTACACAACTTCAGATAGTAGACATTCTTGTCCCAGTGTGTACCTATGTCTGGATACTTTTATCATTTTAATAGTTCAAAAATTACTCGTCCACAACACACTATGTGTTCATAATTATTCATATTTACAGGAAACAACTGAAACCATTAATATCGATGATTAATTAATCGCATTGATGTCCTTGTTATATTCATTCGTAATAAGAATTTATCTGTCGGCCAAGCTTAATTAATAGCATTAATTCACATATGCAATTACTCATCCGAGACTTATTATATAGCAATGATACATTAAATCACAGAACAATATGACATGTTATAACAATTATCAATCAGTTTTTAATAGGGGAGACTGGAGTTGATTGGCATAAGAAGTTTGCACTGCGTTCTGTTTATGTATTTATGAAAGAAACAATGGAAATGTTACCGTAAAATATTCTTTCATAGCTAACACCTGAGATAGATTTTCTCTTAAGTTTTATTAAATTAAAATATTACGATAGAAAAGGAAAAAATCTGATTCGAGAAGAAAGTAAATAAATTTGTAAGCATCTCATAATTTCGTATTAATATCCTTTGACTTGAGAAAATAAATCAAAGTGATATATTATTAGTTAAAAGAAAAGTGTTTGTTATACGACGCGTTATTTTAAATAACAATGATAAATGTTATAATAAAATGATAAAAATCAAACGTGTAAAGAGAGACGGAATTGGCTCATTTATAAAAAAAGATTAAGAAAAATATCAATATTCCAAAAAATTATTTTCGATATATCACAGATTTCCAAGGAATATTCTTGAAGGACATTCTAAGAAAGTCTCAACGTTTTTAAGAATGTATCTAGAAAGATCTCTAGGATAAAGTGTATTATATAGGTTAGCATATAAATTATTAGATTATATTTTTAATTAAAGTAATTAAATATTTTGTTATTTCTGTACAGGTTTACGTGTTGAGCCAACGCGATTTGAGCGAGTTAAATGATGATCGTTATTCACACGATAGTGATCTTCAGGAAACACCACTTCCGGAAGCTCTTCGTCATAAGTGGCAACTGAAGCCAATGAAAATTCCGGTTGCGTGTGTGTCGATGACAGGATAGAAGAAATAATGTATGACCGTTCGGACGTGCCAAGAGAAGATAGAATTTATTAGAGGCTTCCATCGATCGTTTTGAAGATTGTTAACTATTTGATGAATAGATACGTACAAAATATTGAATTTTATGCTTCTGCTTGCAATACATACTTACTTAGCAAAATTTAAAATATAAAAGTAATAAATAAATAACTGAAATGAATTTCAATGGTGTAATTTTCATCTTTTTTAATCTTAAAATATCAACCTTTTTTTAGAGAATTTTTAACATCTTTCCTATGAAAAATTAATGGGCAAAAAAAAATTCATTAGGAATGTAATTAATCATAATCTAATTTAAGAGAGAGAGAGAGAAACAGAGAGAGAGATAGAGAGAGAGAGAGAGAGAGAGAGAGAGATTAATTTACTTATACTATCACACCAAATTTATGATATCGAAAAAAATTTTTTTTTATATATCCAATCGATAGGAAATTTAATTTCCTATAAAAAATTTTTCTTAACATTTTTTTCATATTTTCGAGATATGTTAAAAATAATAAAAAGTGACACTTTTTATTAATATCTCTGACATGCACCATTTAATTTAATAGCATTTTTCTTTTTAATTTACTTACATGTCAAATGATCGTATCAATGAATCAATAAAATTGCGCCAAAGAATTAATTCTGAATAACAGTTGTTTTTCAGCTTCAGGCAATAGCCCAACTAGACACGTAATAAAATTTAAGAGGCAAGATCGTCCACTCATTCAGGCCTCGCAAAAGATATGATAAAAAACTTGTGTTTTCAGTTTTATTTTACGCCTAGAATTACCGGAATAATCAATGATGTGAATAAAATTGAGCGCAATAAAATCTGCGACACAGGGATCCAATTTCAATAAATTGTGCTGTAAAATAGCCGATTAAAAAAAGATTCTTGAACGCTTTAATGACAAGCCTTTACCGCCTGATTTAATTTTTGGCGATATTGTATTTTACGATACGTTTTTGTCGCCTCTCAGAAAAATTGTTCTAAAATTACATTTCGTAATATTTAATATCACGAGTGCGTACTATCGATAAAGAAAACTTTTACATAGAGAATCGAATTTTATTATATAACTCATATTTTTTCTCATTGAGGAAATCTTAAAAGATGATTAGTGTAAGTAAGACACAGATGATTACGCATTGACACATTATTATATTATTACGTACTACTACGTATCTCATGTACACACACATAAATTTTATCTAATAACGTTTTAATTAGACGTCTAAGTCCAATTCTAAGAACTTTATTTACGTTATTTCTTCGTATAAATTACTAAATTGCAGATTACTATTTTGTAAGTACAGCTTTTAAAGCAAATGTTGTCACGATATAATAGCTCTAGAGCGCCATATAAGATTAAGAAATGAAAAAAGATCTCAATTTTGAAATTTTTGTCGTTCTTATAAACTCCACCTCATAGACATGTATTAATGTGTATAATTTAATCTTGAAAAAGGATTTTCGAATTTGTAAAAGAGGGAAAAAGTAATCCTTATACAAAAATTATATGGTTCGTAATACAGACGGCTTTAAGATCCCCTAAGAACTGCTTTATATATCTACTACTTACATCTACATACACAATATTATACTTATATCTACATACCCATATTGTATATGTATATAACACTAATTGAATAGCATCACTTATTTCATACAATATGTCATTATATAAAAATATAGTCCATATTAATAAATCTTTCTACATAAATTATATCATACAGGAATACGAATGCAAACAGAAATTTTTTTAAATAGATAATTATTAATTATTATTACTATTTTTTTAAGCGATTAATAGAATTAATTAAAGAAGTGGAAATATTTAAAAAATCATTTACCAGTCTTTTTAGATAGTATAATTTTTTAAGAAAATATTTTCTCACGTTTTTTATTAAAAAAGAAGAAGAAGAAGATAGGATAATTCTTTAAGAGTATTTTCTTGTTCTTTTATTAAAGTAAAAAATACAACATGTTAAAATTAGAGGAACAGTAAAAGTGAGTAGAACCTATGCGCGACGAAATAAAGATAATTTCGTTACGGCAGCGTAGAGCTATAAATAGCAAATAAAATTAAAGTACTAGAGAAATCGCACTTCATAATTTTGTTTGAGATGCAATAAAGTCGATCTTTTATGCTCTTTCTAAGGATGAATTGCACCGAGCAATCAAAATGCTAACGAAAGATTTTACTCAACTGTGTGGAAAATGGTTCAAAAAGATTTCTTCAATAGAATTAAATTGATTATTTAATTGTTATTGCTATGTATATGACAATATTTAATAATGCAAAAACATTGGCTTGATATGTCGATTTTTTTAACAATAGAAAATGAATCTTACGCTGTTGAAGTTGCCACACAATAGATAACTACAAAAAAAAGTAGAGATTGATTGAGTTTTCGCATATTTAAATCTTTCTGTCTTTCTTTTTAAAAATTGTATTGATACTGTGTTAATCTCATGTCAAAATAAAAAGTAGAGATAGATAGCAATAAAATTATAAAAAATATAAATAATACGGAATTGATTATAAATATGCTTTTCCATACAGCACAGATCATTCCATCAATATTGCAGTTACATTGCAACGTTGTAGTAATGTTGTTGCAAGCTTCTATATTGTAGGTTGTAAAAAATGTATGTTGTAAAAAATTACAAAACAAATGATCTTGTAATTTAATGAAACGAATTTTAAATTTTCATAAAATCGTTTCTCTGTAGGTAATGTTTGTTTCTTGCGAATAAAGCCCAATCTGCATAAAACGCAAGTTGCTAATCGCAAGCTTGTTACATCAGACAATCCGACATGTCAATTTTAAAAGTGACACTTCGAGATTGGCAACAAGCTTACGACTTGCGACTCGTTTCCATTTCACGTATGTACATATATATATATATATCATCTAATCACAGAATTCTTATAAGAATTCATAGAAATGCAACATAAGTTTCTCCTTGTAAATCCTCTATTCTCAACAAACGTTTCTTACTATAAAAGAGCAATTGATGTATCCTTAAGAGTAAAGGCATTCGAGTTACACAGAATGTTGCAGGTATTATGTGTTCCATGAATATTACTTAGATGAATAACTTCTCTTTGTGAATGTTTGAACGTTGGAAATAAATTACACTTGTAAACTTTCTGAAGCCGTTTTGTTATTTCCATTAAATAAACTATGATATCGAATTAAAATATTATAATATTATAAAAGTATAATTAAAAATATAATTAATATTGTAATAGAATATTATAATATTAATTATACTTTTTTTAAATAATGTCAACATAATATAATTTTATAATAAAGTATAAAATTTTATAATATAAAATATTATACGAGAATAATGAAATTAAATCTCAATTTAATAATACATTGTAAAACATAAAAGTATATCAGGTCTGTCTAATTTTAGCTCTGAAGACAAAACTATGGTAAAAAAAATCAATATGGGAGATTAAGATTTTGGAGACTAAAGTAATATACGTTTGAGCGACGCTTACATATATGCAATGTATATTACTTATTGAGTTTTGTATTATATTAAAATAATAAATTGAAAAATAAAATAATTTCAAATGCAAAATGCCGTAAGGTGACCCAGAAATACATCAATCTTCGCATACATTTCTCTTACTGTCACATTTTTTTATTTTTCAAATATTTTCACAGCGCTTTTTAATTAACAAGTATTAGGCTCAGCCAAGTATTTTTCGCAATAAATAAATTTATTTACAGGTTTCTATTAAGATTTCCATTCTCTTTAATAGATAATGCCTATTGAGCATCAAAATTTCATTGTAATTACTACAGTAGCTTAGCTAAGTCTGAAAAAATTAATTCGGCGTGTATTTCAAATGACTACAAAATATATTTAGTATACAAAGTATATTTATATGTACATGTATAGTATATAAAAATTTACATGGAATTATTTGAGCATTAAAGATCCAACTTCGATCATTATGATCTTTAGTTCCGATTATATTGTTTTTACATGTACAGTTCTAAAAGATTCTTATTGTTTTTTTCTAATTAAGTTTAAAATAGATCACCTTTCTCGTGCCGTATTGAATCTGCTCATCAAGGCGTCAAGCTTCGTAAAAGCACTCACTCAAGCGTTTTAGACGGATCTAGTTTGTGCGCTTTTGGAAGCCACTATATTATACACGCCTATAAATCCACTGCAAAAATACAAGCTATATCCATAAAAACGACAAGCTACCGAACCTGTGGGTGTCCACAACACATTACGCACCGTAGTGTATATTCGCGTACACGAAAAACCAATATTGCTACTCGAACAACACGATTAAAGCTCGGTCTTGAAAGCCAGCACAAACCTGAATGCACCTCTAATTTCGTTAGGTACGTACGTTTACAACGGTTAGTTATATCACTTAATAATAACCTCACGTACTAGGACATATCTTCAGGTATAAGTTTCAATAACCGATTATTGTAAGAAAGAATTAATTATTGTTACCAAATATTGTTAGCCGTACAAAATTATCTTTGTAAGCACATCACAATTAATACTTTTTAAATTGCCTGCTATTAAAAATTGAATTTTTCAAAAAATAAATTTTATTGTTAAAATGGTAAATACAATTTTATTTTCCACTTAATTCAAAAGTTTTAAAAAGCGTTTTACCTTGTGTTGTGACAAACAGTTAAAGTTTTACTAAAAAAGTGATTTCAAAATAATTGTAAATTAAAAATAACAAATTAGACTCTGTATAAAATATTTACATAAAATTTGTTTACTAAAATATGAAAGCTTAAATTTTAATTGCTTTTATTTATTCATAAATGTCTCTTTTACTGTGTAAATATTTTTCGTGTAAAAATCTAATACTAGTATCTCCGAAAAAGAATCGTAATTGTTTATTCCGATGGATTCGTGCAACGTATTGCGACGTCAAATGATTACTCTTTTCTGCACGAGAGCTTCGAAAAATAAAAAAATAAAAATGATCAAGTACACGCGTGATCCCCTCACAGTAAAGCCATCTTTCGCAATACTGCACGCGCATCACAGTACAATTTTTCAAACTTTACAGAAAATTTATTCCGGCCGATTGCGACTGTGCCAACAGTTCCGTCATGTCGCATAAATTACGCGTGCATTCGTCGGTCGATCGAGCGTAGTTAAAACCTTGCTCTGAGAGCGTTAACGGTTTTCCAGGAGCAAACACTCCAACGCTGTTTGCCCTCTTGCCTTGACAATATTGGCCGCCCGTCACCACCACTCGATAACTGGCTCGATGCTTCCATGCGCAGCTTTACTTTGCTCTCCAACCACATGATACCACGCATAAACGAATATGAAAAGAAGACGAACAAAATGCATGTATTACTCAAAATTATATCGATAAATAGTCAAGATACATTTCTCAATTTGTATTAAGAATCTCTTTTTTCCTCGATTTTAGGCTCAATCGTTGCGATATATTCGACAAAATAATCGAATTAAAAAAATAGGTAATAGGTAGTTTTCCCGATAAATTTATTTAAACATTCACAATACATTAAAATCTTTTTAAAATGATGCCAATTAAGCATCAAACTATTAAATTATTAATCAATTTAATTTGTGATATTACTATGATAGGTCTTACTTATTGTGTATTCACGTTATATGAATCTAATAAATTTATTATCGAATTAAAAAGAAGCCAAAAGATATACTTTGAATACTAAAATAGTTGATTGAAATAATATAAAAGTCTGATAAATATTACTTACTCTCTGTGTATAATTTCGGAATCATATTATATGAAATCATAAAAACTAATGTAAAAAAAAGTTGGAGATTTTATTCAAGTAGAATTACAAATTATCCTATTATCGAAATAAAAGAAATGATTTATAAATAGTGTAAGGACAGAATTGACAAAATTATCTCAAAATAATATAATAGTAAAAACAGTTAAAATACACCTAATATTAAAAATAGATAGTTGATAAATATATATATATACCTCAAACTATAACATGATTATTATAATTAGACATGAAAAATATCTTATTGTAAGGATTATAAAGATTCTTCTTCGTTATAAATAAAAAGTGATTTTCTCATACGATTTTACAGATGTATCTCTCTTACAAATTTTATGAATCTGGAACTGATCAAATGACTAAATTTGCATGAATAACCAGAAAAATCAACATATATAAATATTTACGCAACGCATATGTTTACATCTATTGCAAGAGCAAATTGTAGATGCATGAATTCTATGAACAATGATGCCAATAGCGATGTTCCTTGGGGATATCATAATAGCTATATGAGCTATGAAAACAGTGCCATTGATATTCTAAGGAGAACCGAAGTGACGTACACGCATAAGCCATGTATATTAATCTCCGGTAAATGCTGAATTAACACGAAAGGTACTGTGAGTGGCTGTGATTTTCGGGAAATTGTTTTTTTTCTCTTCAAAAAACTTCATGTGTAAAAATCAAACATAAAGAAGATTCAGTTTAATATTTGTCACAACGTAATAACTAATTTAACTTCTGTAAAATAAGACAAATACGTGAAAAAAACTCATTTTCCGGATCTTTTCAAAATAGAAACAATATCATTAAAGGGATTAAGCTATTCTCTTTCTCTCCCTCTCCCCCCCCCTCTCTCTCTCTCTCTCTCTCTCTAGGATTTTTATTTCTAGCACTATAGTAGAGTCTTTACGTACATCTCGAAACGAATACGCGGGCTCATAGTTGCGGTTGATCACTTCTTTTGTTTTTTTTAACTCTTTTTCGCGCTCACGCGCACACGGAATATCATCGCTTCGAGTGACATTCTGGCCCTCGAGCGCAGATATAGCCACTCGAGCCATTGTTTGCGCTTCGGCTGATCTTCCATTTACGCTACAGGTAGGCGTATTTCTGGCGACTAAGCCATACTTCACATGCATTACCTATCTATGCATATCTCCGTTAAAAGTAACGATGACGCGCGTCGCGACCGGCGGATCGAATCATATCACTCTCTCTGATAATTAATGCTCGGGATGCGTTGTTGACTGAATAATGATGGACTAATTGTAAATGATTATTTTTACTTAAGGATGTTGTGAGACAAATGTAATAAGATAATTACTTGAAAAAATTATATATTATTCTAAATTGCATTTAAAAGTAATATAAAAAAATTAGAGACCATCTAGATCAAAAGTTACTTCAATAAAAAGTAATATTTTTTAAATTTGTACTGTATAATAAGAAATATATAAAAAATATATTATAAAATAATAATAAAAAAAATCTCTTTTTTTATATAAATCTCTTTTTTAATAATTTTATGATTTCAAAAATATTTATTTAAAGTTACACTGAGTTGCAGACATTAATTGTTCAGTAAATAAATAAAATATTTACTTGTTATAAATTAATTGGTGAATCTCAATGAAACTTTGCATAAGTCATTTTTAATACTTAAAATATTCATATATAAAAATTAAAAATTTTTTGTTATTATTTAAAAAATTTTTGTTTTAAAACAATAAAACTAACATCAAATAATATATAAAAATATGTTGCTAAATAAAAATCGAATGTTATGAACACTTTCATGTGTTCATCCTAATAACACATTTTACCTGAGACATATTTATCCTGAAGATAAAATTCTTGGGATGTTCAAAGGACATAAGGACGTCCTTTGGACGTCCTCTGAAGATCTGTGTTGTTAGGATAGTTTGTTTAAAGCGTAAATATTAATATATACATATGTGTTTTATGTTCTTACAATTTCCTTAACAATGTATATAATATTACTTCAGAACAACCGATTAATTTAAACAATTGTTCGATTAAATTACTAATAATACAATGAAAAATTTTAATCATTTCTCAACAACTAATAATAATAGTCGATTTTCCTTGTAAACATTTTTACTGAAAAAGGATATGCTTTTCAAAAAATTCTGTACCTTTCAATTTTTAAAAACTCTATTAATTTTGAATTTCTTATTCAGAACAATGCAAATTTGTAATATATATTAATATATATACATAAGAATATAATTTGTATTTTTAAAGCGAATTTTAAAGAGAATTTATGTTTATAAAGCAGAGAATTTGTATAATTAAAGCATAAAATATTTATTCTAGCCTTATCTACATGTTCTCATACATATCCCTTTATACCACCGATGTGACGTCAGATTTCCTAATCAGGAATGCTATTTAGTATTCTGTATAACTTTCTGTATGTATGTACAAGGACTTCGATTCTTTCCTTCGGAATTTTCACAAACTGAAAAATGACCATTTTTCTACATTAATGCTCATAGTCCGTGCGCGACACTAAACTTTAATGACACTAAACCTTACGTACATTTACAATTAAATTTGACATAAAATGAAATAATCTGAATTTTTGAAAGTTTTAAAAAAATAACCGAGAGAAAAAATCGAAGTCCTTGGGTGTACACGCCTGTCAATATAGTTGTCGCGGTATCGTTATGTATTTTACGCAGATATTTTGTATGATAAAAAAACTGCGCAAAAAACATAACGACACCGACAACTATTGTTAGGCATGTACAGAAAGTTACAGAATATCACTCCTGAATAGTCATCAACGATTAATATCTCGATTCGTGGGGCAGAGCAACGCTTTTATTTCTGCAAGATTCTTTCATTTCATGCAAAAACGTGTCAAATAAGCCTATAATTTCATTTTTGAGGTATAAGTGATACAGTGAATAATTACCATGGATGTAATTGGATTTGTGCTCAACATCAATTTGCGATTTAAATGATAAAATAAGATGAGATTTGCTGTCATCCCAACAAATGAGAATGAATTGAAATGAATTGAAATGGATTCAAATTTTCAGAAATATTGATTCACAAATGTTAAAATGAATGCTTTTCAATTCTGAATGCATTTTTATTCATTTATAGGATTATTGCATGGAGCCTATCTCTATATCTTTTAATCTAAAAATAATATTAGCTTTTTCTGTGCATTGTGAATACTGTTCAAAATTTTGAATAAGAAATGCAGTTTTTCAATCCAATTATATCCAATTGAATCCAATTAAATCCAAAAAGAGTATTCGCTATTTAAAATACGCATTCGAATAGAAAAAAATTTCAATCCATTTTAATCCATTCTCGTTTACTGAGGCACCACATCAATTTTTCAACGCTATGACTTTATCAGCAGTGTCGATAATGAGATATATAGTTCGCATCATTCTATAAAATTGATGTTGGTGTCGGTAGTGTACGAGAGCTTCGATCCAAACGTTCTAAATGTCACACGAAAAACAAAAAGGCTGGAATGACCACTTTCAGGTTTCTTTTTGGTATCTGAATACACGATATTGCAAAAATTCCTTTTTTTAAAACGCGAGATTGCAATTTTGATTGTCATTGATCGATTTGAGACCTTACGAACTAAAATTTTATACACGCGTAATGTCTTTATACCATCGTTAGCGCTTAATCGATAATCGTTGTATAACGACGTTATCAAGATTGATTGTCCATCTTTGTCTAACTTTGTATATAGTATGGAAGAGAACCAAAAAAAACATAGACATTACCCTATGAGTTTTAATACATGAAAAAGGCCGGGATCCACTGTCCACTCAGTTTACTCTCAGGTGTCTCTCTGTTAAAAAGTACAGACTAAAATCTACGAGTGCGATAAAGATAGTCTGTTTATTTTTGCCACGCTCCCAGCGGCCGAAATATGATGATTCGACTGGTTTTCTGCTTCCTGATTTGTGTTTTCGTAACAGCGAATTTCGTGGATACGTATAGATACAATGGTATTGTAAGACATTTTTTAATAATTTTATATATTCATGTTTGCATTTCTAACCTAAAAGTAATAAGTTTTATAACAATTCAATATATTTTAAACGATATAAAAAGATTTTGGTTCTACCAAAATAAATCAATAATTAATAAATATCAATTGAAAGCTAACACTAGATATTTTTGTGTAATTAATTTATTCTAAAACAATAATAATTTTAATACGATACATGATTTGAGTCCTCTTCAGTACATTAATTAATACAATTGACTTACAATTTAAAGTATATACTTATGTATTTATGTCAGATTAAATATATTTGTTTGTAAATTATATAAGTTCTTAATCAATTTTAAAATTTTACCGGAGTCTTTTATTATGATAATGCACAACGTTTGCATTTTTCTGTATGTACATATATCTTGACTAAATTTGTCTTAAAATGAATTCTTCATAATAAAAAATGGAATCAGTTATTAATTGAAAATTTAAATGAAACTTGTCTGCAATACATTTTTTTTAACAAGATGTGTGCATCCGATACAAACAAATAATATTTAATTTTTATATTTAAGTAAAAACGCATTAAATTATGTGGTTTTTATATTCTTAAATTTTAAAGAAATAATCACTCTTTATTATAATCATCTTTCAGATGACATACAATTGAATGAAAATGTTATGCAAAAATTGCTGCATTCATTGCATAATAATGAATATAAGGACAAACGTAGGAATATTGAAGACGAGTTTGAGAATTGGAATGGACGTTGGATGCCTGACAGACCAGATGATCCAAAACCACCGCCCAAAGTGTTTCCAAAGAATCAGCAACAATATGAATATGAATCTGTAACAGAACTACCTCATAAGATGTATTGGCCTGGGCATTGGATGCCTGACAGACCAGGTAATCCAAAACCACCACCTAAAGTGTTTCCAAAGAATCAGCAACAACACGAATATGAATCTATAACAGAGTTACCTGAGGGTTGGATGCCTGAGAAATTAAATGATCTAAAATTGCCATTCAAAATATTGTCAAACAATGAACAAAGTCATGAATACAAATCTATAGAAGAATTTCCTCACGAGATATACATGGGTCGTGTGTCACCAGAATGTGATGATGCTAAGGTTTCTATATTCTTCATTTATAAATTATCTGAATTGAAAAGAATATTTAAGTCTTATTTGACAGAATATAGCAGATATTTTAATAGTAATAAAATTTCAGACTAATTTAACTATTGATTGGGATCATACTCCATCAGAATATACATGTTATGATCATACCATCATACCAAGTAAGATTACAGCAAGAATTTATTGTGAGAACATTCCAAAAATGTATAAGGTAAAAATATATCTTATATTATTGTCATTAAATACTAACATTATTTATTAGCACAAATTTTAATCAAAGTATTTTTTTAGGCTGCTCATAAGTGTATGAACCAAAGAATTGAATATGATGATGATATTCCTCTTTAGTAAGTATATGACATTCTCTAGTCGCAAAAACAATTCTATTCAAACAAAATATTTATATGCGGTTTGCAGCGGTCCTCATAGACCTTTGTGGCCAGTTTACGGAGAATACAAATATTTGCCCAAACAGAGATGGTTGCATAGTCTCGAGGTAATCGTAATAATAACATAGCATATTCTATATAAATGTAATGTCAAAATAATTTATATTTCGTTATCCTATTGTTAATAGCATGGTGCGATTGTCATGTTGTATCATCCATGCGCAAATCCATTAGAAGTAAAACGTTTGAAAAATCTTGTTAGCAAATGTCTCTGGCGACATATCATCACATCATATAATTATCTAGAAGAAGAACGAGTAAGTAGAAGTAATAGAAGTGTGTTAACAGTTTATTTGATATGCAATTTTTTTTAATTTCCTATTTCAACTTGTGTGTGTGTGTGTGTGTGTGTGTGTGTGTGTGTGTGTGTGTGTG
>Ga0157364_1005194_pt1 | contig 13201 bp, 5 predicted proteins | sample AttsexASBM2_FD_111476 | JGI IMG/M metagenome (GOLD analysis project Ga0157364, IMG submission 111476) | Fungus gardens microbial communities from leaf cutter ant in Ribeirão Preto, State of São Paulo, Brazil - Atta sexdens ASBM2 | ecosystem: Host-associated > Fungi > Mycelium > Unclassified ... | reverse complement strand
GTGTGTGTGTGTGTGTGTGTGTGTGTGTGTGTGTGTGTGTGTGTGTGTGTGTGTGCGCGCGCGCGCGCGCGCGTGTGTGTGTGAGAGAGATATTTTATATTTTATTCTGACAGATATTGATAGAAAATGTTAAATAATTCGTAAACTATTAACTTTTTAATAATCGTACTTTAATACTTTTACGAACAGAATAATGAGATGAAGTTGGTGGAAAGAAAATATATCGTTGCTTTAAAAAAATATATATGCAAAATGGATTATTTTTTAAATAAGCAATTATGTGTTTTCTTTCCATCAACTGATTCATCTCATTATTTTGTCCATAAAAGTATTAAAGTACAATTATCAAAAAGTTAATAGTTTACGAATTATTTAACATTTTATGTCAATAAAGTGTCACAATAAAGTGTAAAATATCTCGTAAACTGTTGGTTTTTTTGATATTATTACCTTAATATTTTTATATGCAGAATAATTAAAGAAATCATATTGTGTAAAAACATCATACAATTTTATTTTAAAAAGTGGAGATAACCTTCATATCTTTTTGATCTCCTCCTAAAAAAAACTAACATGACAAAAAATATCCCCCTCGAAACCCTTCCACATTCATTTGACACATTTTTCAATATCGCCAAAAATAAGTGAGATATTTCAGATGGTCGATTTAAGACCATCGATTTAAGACCACTCTGTATATATCTTGACTTTGAATAATATAAAACGTTTTAATCTTCAGTCGGATACCTTGGAGAACGCAAATGTCGGCATGTCGGTATTGTAAACTTTCAAACCTCATAATTCAAAATGTACTTAACGAAAAAATATATTATTTATTATAGTGTTTTGGAAAGCTCTTGAAATAAGGTACAAGAATTCGCAATAAAAAATGGAAAGTTCCATTAAAAAAATTTTATTTAACATGGACTTGACCTTAAGGACTTCTTATCAAGGTCAACCAAGATCACCGTCTTTTTTCCTTGTTAAAATCATAAAATTTTATCTGAAATATTTTTTGAAAAAATTTCTCCTTTTCGAGATATTCGCGTGTATTGATTAAAATGGCCGATCCTGTTATACATGTGAGGGCGAGTAAAAAGTCCCAGACCAGTGAAAACTAAACATTTGAGAAAGAAATTTGTCCTATAAAAGTTGTAGGGTTTTAAATGATCTATTCACTAATCTGATCAGTCTGACTTTGGGTGGCGTCGCAATCAGGTCAAAATCACATCGAATTTTTTAAATGGCACACTCTACTTTTGATTTCAGAATCTAATAGCTGGTGTCAAAACCTTTTCAAAACATTACAATAAAGTTATTTTTCATAAAGTACTTTTCGAGTTATAAGGCTTGCATGTTACAGTACCGCCGGCATTAAGCATTATCCAAAATGTCCGACCGACTAAAACCTCTCGAATATTGTTCAGAATCATATCTTGAATAACATTTGTCAAGATCAAAGTCATTGCAGATTATTTCTCTTATTTTCATTTTTACACTGAAAATTTATTTTTGTAAAAATGAAAGTAAGAAAAACAATCTTCAATAACCTTGATCTTAATGAATGTTATTCAAGACACGATTGGACATCTTACGTAATGCTGTCAGCAGTAGTGTAACCTTCAAGCCTTATAACTCGAAAAGTATTTAATAAAAAATAACTTTACTTAGTGTTTTGGAAAGCTCTCAATACCGTTTATTAGATTCTGTAATCAAAAATTAGGTATTCCATTTAAAATAATCAACGTAATCTTGATTTGACCTTGGCCACCCAAAATCAAACCGATAAGATCAGTAAATAGATCTTTTTAAATCTACAACTTTTGTCTAAACATTTTTACAATTGGACCTTATCTTGTAAAAATAAAAGAATGATTCAGATGATCTGAAACACCCGACATATATGAAATATACAGAAAATCGCACGCAATACTTCGGGACTCAAAAATGACGAAAGAGTTCTCTTCTTTAAAGAAATTAATTCTTCTCACAGGCTGCAACAACTTTATTTTCCACCAAAATCCACGAATAAATATATATATAGGGTCTTTCAATAGGACGCTCGAAATTTGTTAAATCATAGTAGCCATATTGTTAAAGTGACATCTGTCAAATTTGTTGTGAATTGTTTAGTAGTATATGGTAAATCACCATAGAAGGTCATAGTGTTGAGCAACGTGTGCAAATCATAAAATTTTATTATCAAAATCAGTGCCCCGTTCGAGAAACGTTTCACGCATTACGTGATTTTTATCCTCGCCACAACCGATTTTTTATCCTGCCGAGTCGATTATTCGACATTTGGTCGCCAAATCGAGTCAATCGGTTCGATAAATAATCAGCCAACACCAGTACGTCGCCGAAACGCAAGATCTGTTCAAAACATCGCTGCTGTGCGTGAGAGTGTACGGGAAAACCCGAGGCGGTCAATTTCTCGTCGTTCACAAGAACTTGGCCTTTCTGCGACTTCAACTTGGCGAATTTTGCGTCGGGATTTGGGCCTGCACCCCTATAAAATTCAACTGATCCAGGAACTTAAGGTGAACGACCATAGCTAACGCCGTGTATTTGTTGATTGGGTTCTGGAACAGTTGGAAGTTAATTCAAATTTCGCTAAACAAATCATCTTTAGCGATGAGGCCCATTTTTGGATGAATGGATATGTGAACAAGCAAAATTGTCGAATTTGGGACGATACCAATCACGCGAGATATACCAGCTCCAAATGCATCCTGAGAAAGTCACTGTTTGGTGCAGATTTTGGTCTGGCGGAATCATCGGTCCGAACTTCTTCCAAAACGAAGCGGGCATTGCCATAACCATCAACGGCGAGCGCTGCAGATCGATGATAAGCAATTCTTGTGGATCCTAAAATGGATGATATGGATACCGATAACATGTGGTTACAACAGGATAGCGCTACGTGCCACGATGGACATTCTGCACGAGCGATTTGAGAGCATGGTTATCTCGCGCGGCGACGACGTGACTAGCCACCGAGATCGTGCGATTTAACGCCTTTAGACTTCTTCCTTTGGGGCTATCTTAAATCGCAGGTCTACAAATAAACCGCAAACAATTAATGCTCTCAAAGTCAACATAACAAACGCCATCCAGCAAATTCAGCCAGATTTATGCGAGGAAGTCATAAAAAATTGGACCGCCCGAACTACGTGTCACCAAGCGAATCCGCGGCGGATATTTGAGCGATGTTATATTCCATACTTAATGCTATAAAATATTCTTTCAAATAAAAAAAAAATTAAGTGGATATCTCACACACAACTTGTTTTATTTACATTTAAAAATCGAGCATCCTTATTAAAAGATCCTTTATATATGTTTGTTTTTCCTTCGCTACATCAGTGCTGTCTCCAACCCTCGGAAATTAAAAACTCTACCCGCCAGGCGGGAATCTAATCTGCGCTCGCTTACCGACCGTATGCTAAAACTTTTCTTTTATCTATAATTCGGCCAATCTCACTGCTTGATCGTTCTTGATCACGGTATACAAGGGTCGATTTAAAAATTAAATATTCAAACAAAATTCAAATTACAGACATCACAGTAAAATTTAGAAATAGATTTGTAAGTATAATCAAATTTCTTCAGCACGCATAATTGATCTACTCTTATTGTTCCTATGTACGAGATTTGCGTAAGCAAATCTGAAAGTCGTCGATATCAATTATTATTAATATGTATCGATCAAAATCTAACATCTTTTTTATCACGTAAGGCTCTCTTATATTTCAGAATAAACTTCTTATTTACTCCAGGGATATTATCAACATTTCGAATCATCACATAATCATCTTCCTTATACGAATTGAGAATTTTACGTTTCTTATTATATCTTTCACAATTTTCCTTTTGTAATACGTCGATAGCTGCTGACGCTTGTTGTCTCATAGTTGGTAGATCTCCTTCCTGTTCTGATAATTCTTCTAACACTTCTCGGATTTTATTGCAACATGTATTATTCTGATACCGAATAATAACTTAAACTATTAAAAGCATATTCTATTGGAGATTTATCCCATTTCACATCAGTTGTTTTCGCAATGATTGGAACAATATGGTTTATCTTCTCTATGTACAATATATCCGTTGGCTCGTGAAATCTATTGCTATTAATACGTAATATTGAATAATTCCTTCATCATAGTTATGAATTTAGTAGAAGTAAAATAATTTCCATCGCTAATGATTCGTTTAGGCTTGATATACACGCGAAAGTAGTAGTTTAAATGTTTGAGTATTTCTTCGTTAACTTACATGGATACAATCGTATAAATTTTGTAAATCCGTCTACAATTAAAAAAATGTGCTTTAAACCCCGTTCTACTTTTTCTAAGGGGTCTAAATGATCTATATGAAGACTGCTGAAGAAAGGAACGTTTTCCTTCAGTATCGGATGTAAAAAAAAGCTGTTCCGATGTAAACTACTTTTTTTTTGCGGATGAAAACTACACATTTCAGACAATTAGCAATATATTTTTTCACTTTCTTTTACATTTTCGGAAACCAATATACGCACATTATGTTTTCGATGACTTTTTATTAGACTCTGACTGATTATTACTGTGATTGATATCATCATGATAAATACGTATTATATTGTTCTCTAAACACTCCGGTACGTAGAAAAGTAACTTTAATTGTTTACGTATTTGTCGAATCATCGTATCTTTATCCTGTTTTCGATAATATTTGTTCAAATATATCCCTTCTAGTATTGATATAGCGTGACAGCGACTCAGTATGTCAACGTGGGACATTTTCGATCCCGGACAATATCCGATAGCATAATTATATGACTGTAAAAATAGTGCCAATCTTGAAATGCAGATTTACATAATGTTTTCTATTTACTTAATGTTAAACGAAAACTATCACAATCGGTAAAAATTTTAAATTGAACTCCCACCAGATAAATATATGGAATCTTTTTATCGCATAGACCGCTGCTAGACAGTTAAATTTATAGTATTTTACTTTGATACTTCTATGCGTTTGGGAAAACGCTATTCGCACTATTTAGCGTTACCAAGCTGTTCGCGGAGCTGCAGATAGCGCTAACAAATCATGATAACGCACACGATCATGACGTCACTAACGGTAACGTTTTACGTCATAACGGTGCATTATCAATGCTATTGTTTCCGAAGTAGTATATTGATAGTGTTTGCGTTTACAAGCTCCGTGAACGATCCTAACGTAGAGTTGGTAGCGTTTAACATTCGTCAAGGTTAGATTAATGTTAGGGATTCTATTCTCAAGTGGCACCAAACTTTCCTTTCTTTAGAATTTCGTAGAGTAAATGTATATGAGTTTTTAATTTTATCGTAGCGAACGCAATCTCAATTTCAATCTCTCAATTTCAAAAAAACAATTGATGGCTACTATCACTAGGCCGGAATGAACGTAATTCTTGCTTGTGTAAATATCATGTTTAACTTTTCAAAGTTTCTGCAAAGTTTCAACTTGTGTATTTGATAAAATGAAAATTCGGGCAAATGAGAATGAATCGCAGTTGTTGGAGCGTGATCAAACAATACTGTTATGTAACACTCAATGCAGTATTTAATTGTATATATTTCCATACAAACGAACATTTCGACTCTTTTTAGAGTTATCATCGTTAATACAGTTTTTCAAAATATGAGACATTACTCGTGCATCAATGATGCAGTTACTAAAGAATTGGATGATTTTAAATAAGATGCATGAATTTCGTTGTAATTTTATACAATTTATTTCATTTGATGAGAGATGTGATTACAAGAGCAAATAATTATAAGAATATAGTCCATGAATTCATGCAATAACCATTATATAAAAAATATATATAAATAGTCAAATATATATAAAGAGTATATATATATATATATATATATATATATATATATATATATATGTATATATATATATATATATATATAAGAGAATACAGTTTAGTCAAGGCAGAATAGAGTAGCACAGTAGAGTTAAGACTTGTGTATCTGGTTTCATTACAAATGTGTCGGAAGTATCTTGTTACTGGCGATTTTTAATTCTTGTGTACGGAAAGAAATTACTATTGCGGTATAGGTATTTCGTAGAGTTTAAAATCCTAATTGATCGCTTCTTCTTAAATTGACAACAGATACTCAAGGATTCTTCCTTTTCTTTATTTGATTAATTTACTCAATGTAACTACTAATTTTTTTATCTAGTCTTCTAATCTTTTTTTTATCTAATCTTTATATCGTTCACTCCGACTTAGTGGCAAACCATCATAGAAATTGAGATGATTGCGTTCTGTTATTCACTACGAAAAAATGTACGTTACGTATACTTTATAAAACTCTAAAAATTTGAATTACAGAAAAAGTTTGATCGGTGGTTGAAAACGGAATCTTCTACATTAATTTAATCTCGACGAATGTTAAATCTCTCTAGTTAAACGTTACTAACACTAGACTCATTCATGGAATTTGCTAACGCCATTGCGTTATTGACTCCACGAGCATTAGCGTTTACGTTCATAGCGTCTCCTCGAACGTATCTTATGCTATCAATTAGAATCTAATTAATTATTAAATAATCAGTCAGTTCGTCCTTGGCAATCGAAACTTTATTTGTCAATATTGTTTTAGCATGGAAATATGCCGTAAAACTTTCTCCTGTTTGCCATGCCCTGTTTTTCTCAAAGTTCCGCCTCTATTCCAATTTGCTTCTTCTAGGATTAAACATTTTTTTAAGATCCATATTTTTAAATAACACTTAATTGGAAATGTGTCGGTGTTGAATGAAATCACTCTTGCTTTTCCTTTCATGTGTCTGCTTAGCAACTTTCATCGCGTTTTCAATCGATACATCGTCCGCAACATTTCGGATTGCCTCAAAGTTGTCCTTCTCGCCAGTAAAATCGGCAAACAAATCGTTAACCTCCTTAAGTCGTATTAAAGGAGTTGTGGTTGTGCGTGATGCAATCGTTGAACCGCCATTCTTATGTTCAGCCAATTCTCGTTGTAATACTGCATTTTCGCATTTCAATAATTCAAGTTCTCTCCACAATAAACTATCTGTATCTTCTTTCTTTTTTCTTCTTCTCTCTTTAATTTATATTACTAAGATTCTTGCCCTGTACTACTTCCCTGTTCCGGAGGTACTTATCCGTCTTATAATTCTCAATTGTCGTACCAGCTGTATCATATCAGTGTTCATAACCTGCGAAAAGTGTAGACTTAATGGTGCCAATCGTGTAATTAATTCATTTCTTAAGCCAGTTATTAACAATCCTAGCTTTCTTAAGAATTGTCTCAACGGTGTACTCCAATAGCTCATCCATGACGTACTATACACTCCTGCGTAAATTTCAATAGCCGAATCCAAAATACCAGAAACAGCTTCAATCCAATATGCCAATATCACAATTATCCATCGGCAATGCGATTCACAGCATTCTCGTGAGTTCAGACATAATTCAATCCTTCAAATGCTATGTCTTAAACAAATTCAAATCCTACTTCTAATAAACTGTGGGAAGAATTCTCTTCTTTAAAGAAATTAATTCTTCTCACAGGTTGCAATGACTTTATTTTCCGCCATAGTCCTCGAATATAAATATAATAATATGGGACGTTTCACAACGGAAAAAAATGTTTAAGATCTCAAAATATTCGCACATTTGTATACTTTCGAATGAAATGTGGCCTTTTGAAAAATTGAACATAGCAGCTTAAATATGGTGTCTGAAATCCACAATAGTCACAATTCTTACGATTTAAAAACTGTAATGTGAAAACTTGACGAATCGGCTCGAAAGCGATTACTATAAATGATTACCTAGAGATAAAATTATAAAATTCAATATGGCGGATTTGAAATTAGTACATAAAACTTAAAGTGTACAGTGTACAAAAATTTTTTTTATTTTACTATAATAGAAGAATGCCAAGCGCACTATGTCTCTACGTGGTGTATCCTGGGTAATGCCAAAATAGTTCAAAATGTAATTATTTATATAAAAACAAATACAGGACTAATGAGAATTTTTTTGCGCGATTGTTAATGCGAAAATATTAATCGTTTATTATCAAAAAATTATAGTATAATTAAATACGCATAGACGTTTCGGCTTACTTTTGAGTCATCATTAGCATGTCTGCACATAAAACATCTCTTACTTCTTTATGAGACGGCAGAGTGGCAACTCTCCTTATTCTATTGGTAATGGTTGACAATTCCAATGGCAACGAATAATAGATAAAAATCTGTGCAGATATCAAAAATGTTACCAATAATCTTTTATAAAAAAAAATAACACTTATCAAGAATAACAACACTCTTGAATATGATTGGTACCTATTTTTTTCCGATAGATATCTAAATTTCTTTTTTCAGCATCCTGTTTCACAAAAGAGGTATGGTCATAGGAATGGATTGAGTCTTTGTTGATAGAGTCTTTTTGTTATCTCAACTTAAATATCACAAAAAGAACTTGATCTTTGTCATTGAGATACTTTTAAATAATAATTAAGAGATTATCCGAATGATTTTAATGGGAGTACAAATAAGTTTCCGCCGTTTGCAAAAGATGGCGCTACTAATAAACTATAGTTAAAATTGTTAAAATAAAACGATATATCGTAAGATTGGACATCCGGCAACACCATAACTTTGAAATATTAGCGATTTTGTATCAGCATCATATATTTTTTTTTGTACGAAAATGTCGAGTTTTGAGCCGAATAAGCAGGTATTTTTTATTTACTTCTTTAATTTGAAGAAATCTGCAGCTGAGGCTCATAGATTGCTTGTAGAAGCATATGGTGATGCTGCCTTAAGTGAGAGAAGTTATCGTGAATAGTTTCAAAAATTTAAGAACGGTGAATTTGATGTCGAAGACAACAAAGAACGTAGCGAAAGGCCGAAAGTATACGAAGACGCGGAATTGGAAGCATTATTGGATGAAGATTTGTGTTAAACGCAAAAAGAACTTGCACTTACATTAGGAGTGACTCAACAAACAACTTCATATCGTTTGAAATCATTGGGAATGACTCAAAAGCAAGAGAATTGAGTTCCATATGAATTGAAGCCGAGAAACGTTGAACGCCGATTTTTCACATGTGAAATGCTGCTTGCCAGGCATAAACGAAAGGGTTTTTTGCATCGTATAGTCACTGATGATAAAAAATGGAATCCATTACGATAACCCAAAGAAGAGGAAATCATGTGGACCATCTGTCATGCTTCAACATCGACAGCCAAGCCGAATATTTATGGAAAAAAACTCAGGTTGTGTATTTGGTGCGATCAGCTTGGTGTCGTGTATTATGAGTTGCTCAAACCGAACGAGATCATTACTGGGCTCTCTATCGAACACAATTGATGAGATTGAGCCGAGCATTCAAGGAAAAATGCGCCCACTACTACTCCAGGCATGACAAAATTATTCTCCTACATGATAATGCTCGACCACATGTTGCGGCGCCGGTCAAAACCTACTTAGAAACACTCAAATGAGAAGTTCTACCCTACCCGCCGTATTCTCCAGACATTGCTTCTTCCGACTACCACTTGTTCCGATCGATGACACATGGCCTGTCTGAGCAGTACTTTACATCATATGAAGATACCAAAAATTGTATTGATGATTGGATAGCTTCAAAAGATGAAGCGTTCTTCCGACGCGGTACCAACATGTTACCAGAAAGATGGGAAAAAGTAGTGGCTAGCGATGGCCATTACTTTGAATAAAACATCATGTACTGTTCTTTCACAATAAATGCTTAATTTTTGATAAAAAACGACGGAAACTTATTTGTATTTCCAATATTTTTAACATAATTAAAATGAGCACCTAAAATCTTTATTGAGTAGCAAAACACGAACGAAACTTTTGATAAAGATATTGTTAAGAAGTCACGGTTTACGATTTGTTTCGGAGATTTCATACATATTCAAGGATATAATTAAAGATCTTAACTTTGCATTTTTTTTAGCCTGAACAAGCTCAATGCTTTTATTAAAACAAAAAAAACGATCCTTTACCTAATAAATAAAAAAAGAACGTAGTATACCAGACATATTGCAAGGATTGTGATGCCTCCTATGTCGAGCAGACAGGGAGGATTTTAAAAACGAGAATTTCGGAACATTGTAATGGCATCCGAAGGAACACGAGTAATCATTCTATTATTATCGAATACAGATTAGATCTCAATCATGATTTCAATTGGAAAAGCACAGAAGTTGTTGATCAGGAGCGGTTTTTGTACAAACGACGTCTCTACTAGGAAATGCTACATTCAGTTGCAAAAAACCGATCTTAATTTGACACAATCTGACATTTTTACATTACTCATATATCTCAATAATTTACACTAATTTAAACTACGCGCCGTTTTTGTTTTTATTAACTTTAAGTCTGATATATGTTGATAATACTGTCCATTTTACTTATCAATTGATACACTGTGTATTATCTTTTGACTTTTGTATGTTAACCGTCACAATATTCGGAACGAATTTGTAGCGAATTTATATCGCACAATATGAACAATTTGCAGATCTTTCTGTCCTTCAACTTTGATTATATTTTGATTTTGCTATAAAGAGTGCATTAATTTTTCTTTATAAAAAATTATTGGTAACAATATTTTTTTATATCTGCACAGATTTTTATCTGTTATTTGTTACCATTGGAATTATCAATCATTGCCAATAGAATAAGGAGAGTTGCCGTCATGAAGAAGTAAGAGAGTAACATATGTGCAGACATATTGATGATGGCTCGAAAGTAAGTCGAAACATCTATGCGTATTTAATTATACTATAATTTTTCGATAATAAACGATTCTTATTTTCGCATCAACAACTGTGCAAAACTCTCATTAACTCTGTATTTGTTTTTATATTTTAACATTCTCGAGAGTTGATTATTTGTAGTTATTTATTTGTTCTTATTTGTAGTTATTTACATTAAAACATTATGAAAGAAATTATGATTGTAATTATGAAAAATAAATTAGAATTTTTTTAACATAAAAGTGGTTATAATTCGGAAATGACTTATTTCCGGATAAGTTTATATTGCTTTTTTCTTTCTTTTTGGATTCCAAATCACTTCCCAAAGTATTGCGAGCGATTTTCCGGATACTCTACATATATAGGGCTTTCTCTATCAAATCGATCAGACCCCAAAATTCAGTTTAATCAAAAAATTTCTTTCTGGACTTAAATTGTAGGTACACATATCTACTTTCTTTAACACTCTGGCCTTTTTAGAAATTCAGTATAATAGGTTTGACATGAGGGAAGTAATTTACGTAGTACTAATTAAGAATGCTCAAATCATCACTTAGATAAACTAAAATACAATCGATTTTTACGAATATCGTTGTCCAATTATTCTTCGGGTCTCAGAAGAATCTGCAGTCAGATTTCCAAGATTAACTCTCAGTACTCACAAGGAGTTAGCGTAACTCCACCCAATTTTCATAGTTCAGACATTCGAACACGCTTCGAGCAGTGATGCTGAGGCTGGAGGGGAAAAATTTATGTACCATTTTTACAATTCCTTCTAATGCACCATTAGCTACATAGGTGTAAAGTGTTGGGGTTACGCTAATCGCCTGTGAATACAATATCAGAAAATTCGGACTTACTGCAAAATTGAATAAGTAGAAACGATTAATTGGATTATTTATGATTTTAATCATGAATGCACATCATAAAAAAATGATTTAAGTCAATTTTATTGTGTTCTTAATATGAGAAAAAGAGTATTTCTTCTTTTTCTTCCTCGTTAATGCCGGCTCCCGCGACAAATGCGACAAATATAATATACTAAATGTAATAGTAAATTGTTCATATTTATTATAGAAGAATGATAGGATCACTTTTTTTTATTTATTTCTAAATTCAAAGATTTTCGATTTATGGTTAGTTTCCATAAAACTGAAAAATCACTCATTTTCACTTTGCAAAAAAAAAAATCATTTTTAGAACAAATCGCAAAAATGCTTATAGTTTCTTAAAGTTCAACTCATTAGCTATTGATTCATCACTAATAAAATCTTTTTTCATTTATTTTTGAAAAGGATGAGGTTTTTGAAAAAAAATCGTTTTTTTCTGATCCCTTTTCATTTATTGCAAAATATCTTTTGTGCTACAATATTTAAACTTTCTATCTTAAAAATTCTTTTTTTTCAGTCTTCAAACGATAAATTAAAAAAAATTAGTTAAAATCGATGCATTACAATTTGAGATACAAACAAAAGGGCGCGGGGTTACATATAACTGGATGTGAGTACTTTTTTGAAGTGTGGGTATTGAAAGTTGTTAAAAATGGCGAATCCAATATGGCAGAAATTTTCAAAAATTTCCCTGATTTTCATGAAAATCAGGAACTAGAGGTGTTTTGGAATCCTAATCATGAATTTGCATCCGAATTTGCAGAATTCAAAATGGCGGATTCAATACTCGACCAAAATATTGATAATTAACTCACTTGCTTCATAAATCCATATCAAAAATCTTTCGAGATGCCGCCGCCTGAAGATTCAATATGACGACCCAAAATTTTTTTAATGTCCTTAATTCAAATCCGGATCAAAGAATTTAAGGTGTGGATTTCAAATTAACTGTGAAGTCTCCGTATATATCGAAATAATATCGAAACATTTAACATTTATAGGTAATATGTTAAATTAACACGTTTTATTCATTTATCTTAAAACTTACATTTTAAAAAACATTATTTTTTATGTTATTTGTTCATTTATTCACAAATTGTATTATTTTAACAAGAAATGTTCAATATCAATTTAATAAAAAATAACTGAGGAGCGGAATTATGGAATGCGTTTTATCCAAAACTTATAATTTTCAGAAAACGAAAGAGAAAGAAAACTATTAGGAAAAAAACTATAAGAAAATTATTAGGTGTACAACTTTGCTTCCGCCATTTTCCTATAGATGGCTTTAGCGGTAAGTGGTGGTCGAAATAAATAGATCATAGACGTCATACAATAAACTTGGGCATCTGTCATAACCATCAACATAACCCCATAGAAACATTAGTTCGATTTGTGTCTGCATCATAAAGTTATTCTCGATTGAAAATGTCAGTTTACGAGCCAAATTCTCGTCATTTGCGGGAAGTTTTAATTTTTTGCTTCAATATGAAGAAATCTGCGGCTGAGGC
>Ga0157364_1005193_pt1 | contig 13202 bp, 5 predicted proteins | sample AttsexASBM2_FD_111476 | JGI IMG/M metagenome (GOLD analysis project Ga0157364, IMG submission 111476) | Fungus gardens microbial communities from leaf cutter ant in Ribeirão Preto, State of São Paulo, Brazil - Atta sexdens ASBM2 | ecosystem: Host-associated > Fungi > Mycelium > Unclassified ... | reverse complement strand
TACCATTTCATTTCGATTATTTTATATTTTTAGAGAGATATCGGAAAATGTAATTGACGTATTAACAAAATGATCATTGATAATAAATTACATTTAGCTTGCGAATTACTACAACTAATTTGATGACTATGAGCTTCCAACATAATAAGGAAAGTTCGGCCATTTTACTGCTAAAGTGTCAACAAGAAATCATCTTAATAATTATGTCGTACAGCTTGCTTGTAAAGTGTTATTAATCAATTTTCGCCTTCCTCAAACAAAATAACGTTAACAAGGACAAAGGGCATGATTTTAAATAGTGACAAATGAACGATCATCTCGGCTGGGTAAGCCAATTAAACAACACACCACAAGTTCTCTTAATTACATCATTCGATGTTTCATGTCAGCGTATAAATATAAACATATCGAACGTCGCGGATGCAAACGTTCAACGGGATAAATGGTCTATGCGAATATAAAAATTTATCGTTATGTTGTCATGCACATTTCGCAGCGAGAATCAATACGAAAAGGTGTCGCATGAACATACACATACACACACACACACACACACACACACACACACACACACACATAAAATTTGCAATTGTTAACTCTATAAATGTGAAATTTGATAAAATTATACAAACTTTTTTAATTTTTCGTTTCTAATTGCTGACGACTTTGCTGAAGCAAAGATAAGTTTTGAATAAGTTATATGAATCTCAAAATATTTATTTAACAAAAAAATTCATATTAAAAATTTCATATTGAAATTTGTCTTAATATATTTATAAGAACTTATTTGCGTCACGGCAACATAAGAGATAGCATAAATTTGAATTAATTGTTACAAAAAGGATTCCATTTTTACTAATACAAGTTGAATTATATCATGGATCTTCTTTTTATCCCTTAATATACACGAAAAAAAGTAAGAAATATCAATTATATTATAGGAATTTACACGAAAAGACCAGTTTTGCTGAAGCAAAAATTAACTAAAAATTTAGCTGTATATTCATGTGCAAATAATTTCGTTGAACTATGAAAATAATGTAGGACACTCAAATTGGTTATTAACATCAAAACTTTTTGCAGTATTTTTCATTATGCTTAAATTTTGTACATAGTTATTTTGATGGCTCAACAAAATTATTTTCAGATTTATATCTATCTTTTTTAGATACTTTAACAGTAAATCGTATTTTCCATAATCGACGCGCATTCATTTCTGAAATAAATTTATTTGAAATACACATATATGTATTATTAGACATATATGTAATATTAGTCTAACGACATTAGTCAAACTATGACTATTGGCGCTTCTTGTATTTCGTTGATTTATTCATATTTCCCATATAACTTATTTTTATAAAAAATTGTTAATATAATAAAAGTGTGAATAAAATTAGAAAAGATTTATATGAGCTCTTAGAAGCATTTTATGATTGAAAAGTAGATATCTATTCATATTATTACATATGTCAGGCGGAAATAGATACTGAAATAATGATATAAACGATTTAGGAAAAACAATATTTTTGAAATGATTTCTTAAGTCTAATAGTAGATATAATTTTCATTGATTTAATTTGTGTGACTTAAGTGCATTGATAATAATTAAATATAGAATTCACTGTTATAGTGACGTCTGTCCTCCATCTAATCAGAATTTCCGTTTCGTAATAGTTAATTCAGTTTACGTATGCTAGTGTAAGATATGAAAATCAACTACATAATTCACTGTCAGCGCGACAAAATTCTATCTCGCATAATTAAAACTTCCGTTTCGCAACGGCTGGATTCCGTGATGATTCGAAGTCATTAAATCATAGATTTGATGATTGCATTATTAACAGCATTATTAACAGTTTAATGTGCATCCTCAGCACTTTTAGACGTCTTAAAAAATTGGAATCTTATCAAAAAAATGGATCGCATTTGATATATCTCTGAATGTCAGCTGCTAAAAAAAGAAACAATGAGGACAGAGGATTGCGTCTTGAATTTGAAAATGAATGCTGAAGTGGAAGAAGGACGCGGTCTGTTGTCATCCGGAAAAACAATTTCCACGATGAGTGGCGGCGCGCGAGAAAGAATTTCCAAATGAAACGTATCTTCCGCGTAAACGATGTCCACGGTGAGGCGAGGACGGTTCTCGAAGCTCTCGGAAAAAATAAGACTAATTTCGAGGCGCTTATGTACGGAAACGTAGCGAAACGATGAACCGGAAATGCTCGACGAGAGTAATCAATTCTCCTGCGAGACGTGAAAGTTTTCTCATCTTTTAACGCTCGCGCGTAGTTATTAGAAACTTTGTAATACAAGATGAATACATGAGCGCTAATGATCGTTTTGAACAAGTTTTCTGTCGCGTGTGTCATTGAAATGTGTACCTTTTTATGACGGATCGAGCTCTCTATTACCGCAACTCAAATCTAGGAAGAAATTGCCGCTGCGTCGCGAAAATATGTTACTCTCTGACGGTTTCGTCGTGCGAAAGAAACAGAATCTATCCCAGAAACAATTTCTTGCGACGCCGCGCGAGGTTGGTCGGCGGAAATATGAAGAAAACGATCGCAAGCGAAGCATTTTCGTCCAGCAGTTTTAGATATGATTAAAAATGAAGTTGCGCTGTAAGAAAATAAATGCTATCCATTACCGTAATCCTGGAAATGGTGGAGTGTTGTTCTCGCAGATTATATAACCGGGAAGCATCCTGGCACTATCGCGGCCACTTCCATCTAGGAATCAATTAAGCTGTTGGACCGCGGTAATATCTTTTTCATTTTAAAAAGTCCGGAGAGAATCGCGCTAATATTTATAGTACCTAAAATTAGCAGTAGCACAAATCTAGGTAACCTAGCGGGGAATCTAGGGTTGATTGGCCTGGTTAACTTGACCATAGATTTTTCCAACAAAGTTCGTAGTCAGCTGATAACAATGTATACTGAAGAAACACCATTATGCGCGTTACATGAAGTAGCCGGGTGGAATAGGTGTAGAAGAACTTAGCTCCTGCCTATCCAAATATTTGCGCATTTCAGTTCCGACGATCATTCCGGCATATGTGATAAAGAATATCCGTTAAAACATACCGTGCCGTCGCATTTTACAGCAATTACAACAACGATCTCACAAATATGATACAACCGCGATGTACGTAATTTTCACACCTCGCTATTTCTGCCAGTTCTCTCGTAAATAAACTGCATAAGTGATAAATCGTTCTCCCGAATTTTCAACGTCGAGCGGAAGGTACAGTGAAATTGACCGTAAATCGTAGCATTTTCCGCGCGCCCGATAATTTGCAGTTGATAAAATCACGTGCTCCAAATATGTCCACCAATAATCTGTATCTATTTAATGCGCAATAAAGCATTGAGTAAGCGTGTTAAGCCGTAAGAAAAAGGATGGAATTACGACGGAATAAATCGGAGATTATTCATGCGGCGCATAATTCGCGTCCGTTGGTTTTATCGTCAATTTGCCATTTTTCGTTCACGTGTGTGTGCTCGTGTGCACGCGTGTGCGACGTACACGTGTGAAAAGCCATCGCCACGATCGATTCATCGTTAATGTACGCACTTCCGGTGACGAGTTAATCTCTGGTGGATCGATCCGCGAATATACAGCCCATTAAATGTCAAGCGACACAATTGATTCGCGAGCGACTAAAAATTGATTTCTCTCTTTCCGTCAAAGAAAGTAGTTCATGCACGAGAATATACGAGTTACTTGGAAATTTAGATACTTGTAAGGAACATCTCGATAAATTTTCTGACAATGTAATCGCGACAAAATGCAATAATGAATTTCCAAATCTTATTTTACAGATTTCTTTTTAATTTCACAATGGGAAAGTAATAATTTCGCTCTTTGTTCTTCGTCATTATTTTTTATTTGTGATTTCTACAACTTATCGCTCGGTTGTCAACCCTTCAATAACCGGAGCTATTCGAAATCGATTGTGGAACACTTGGAACACTTGTGGAATATTCATTCGAGAATATCGCTTCGCTGCTCGCATGTCGGTACAAAGATCGTCGGTAATTGCCCTGGTTTGCTTTCCCAAGCGACATCGGCGATTAAATGTCGCTAATACGAGGAAGCCATCGCGACGAACTTACCGTTCTCTCTACGACATACACCCAGCCTTTGTAGCCGCAGCAATTTATGCAAATCGGATACGATTGTCGGTTCGACAACACGAGAAACGAGAAGACAGATCGGCGGCAATTTGTTATTAACTAAATCCACGGTGCACCTGACAGAGAGGTCAGAATAAATTTGTGTTCTTTTTTCCTTTTTTTTTCCTCTACTGCAAGCGCACGTGGTCGAGTGCGCCATCGAAAAGTCTTTTGCATAAAAAAAATATGCGAAACAAATCACTGTGGTGTGCGTACCATCGATGTCTCAATTAAAAAAGGTAACAGCAAACATTCTGTTAAAACGACAATCCAATTATTTCTGCCATTTTATCATTTGTATCTATGATTAACAAGAAGCACGTGATTCTCTGCGCGGGCCGATTTTTGAAGAACCGCGAGGCGAATTTGAATGTTACAAAGTGACGATTATAGACGAGAATTCTACACATTTTATAATCGATAGTACTTTCATCGTAAAAGATTCTTACAAGATCGGAAAGTCACAAGTTTGAAAGCGACTTCTGGGAGCGAAATGAATAACAGGGGAAAAATATGTACGTACAAAGTTGTCGCGTTTCGATCCCGCGGAAACTTTTCAATGATGCTCAGCGCCCGAAAATCGAAGCTTTCATTAAAAAGTTACGGGAGCTAGCTGGATACCGTGCTCGCGCGGACGAAATTAATTTGTTTCTTGCCGCAATGCGAGCGATATTAAAGGAACTAGCGCGAATCGAAGTCATTTCGCCGTTGCGAGACGCCGATTAATAAAAAGCGCTTGCAGATCTCATATCGACGAATCGATAACCGCATTTTATTTGCATTAATCATTATGACGTAATGTACATCTCTGGTCGTAAATTAAATATATCGAGCCAGATGAATGCTGTTATCAGTAACTAAGGTAAATGTCTTTTTACCGAATAAATCGAGGATTTCAGTGAAAAGTTGTAAATTCTAGAATAACTATTTCCCTTCTCTTTGAAACAAATGTCGTTATAATCGATGTAACTTAAAATATTCAAACTTAATACAATAACATTAATAACATAATAACATTAATCTTCTGGCAAAGCTTTGCACCTTCGATACTGTTCGAAATGATACAAAATGTCGCATCATTTCATAAAAAAGAAAAAACGAATTCCTGCTTGAAATAAGAACAAACTTCAAGCAATGCCAATTTATAAATAAAAAATGGACATATCTAAAGGACTTCTGTAAATCTATTTTATATGGATTCTACTCGTATAAAACAGAGTTTTAAACAGAAATGTGTTCGTCAGTGTTCCGATCGCGAATAAAATTTCTGAATTCGTTATGACAATTTCGAAGAATTTTAACACGAATATGCAAATGTATCAACATGTGTTCACTTTAAAAGTAACTTCTTGTTGCAAGGGCAAACCTCGATGTAACTGACTAGAATTAAAATTCGCTAACTCGCACCCGCTGATCCCAAAGGACCGCACCGTGAAGCGAAATTCTTCACGTCCTTCGCATGAAATGCTTTTCTCTCGGGATGAGATCAAACATCACCGCAACCGATCTGAATGAGAATTCGTGAAGACGCTAACCTTTTAAAACTTCTGTACGTCTTTCATGAACTGTTCAAAGACATGTAAAAGCAAATTTATTTTCTTTGCATGAAAGTAAATGTTCCTACAAATATATATATAGAACTGAATTAAAATTTACTAATCTGTAATAGAAATAATTGAAGAACTGCTTTAAAAAAGTGTAAACTTTTTCATGCGTGCATTATAAGTGGGATTTAAAATTTCCGTATATACAACACTAATTCCGAAGAATTATTCGACATAAGAAAATGTGAAATTTAGTTCATTGAATATCAATGAAATACGAAATTTACGAAGTTCACTGAAATTGCAAAGTGAAGAATTATATATGTTAAATTTATCATTTTGTATTGTAATTAACAAAATTTTTTGTAATAAAATGTGTCCTATTAAAAATTAAAAATATAAAAATTTTAAAAATAAGCACACATAGTAATAAAATTCACAAGTCTCAAAATATTTGCATTAAAAAAAAAATCATACAGATTTTCGTTATAATTTTTCACGTCACAATTGTAAGATCCAAGGGCTGTTGCGTTAATTTTGGGAAAATCCGAAGTCCGTGAAATTTAATTTTCTTACGATGAATTTTTCCACGATCGATTTGAATAAAAAGATTCGCAAACCTTCAGCGGTAATCCTGGAAGAGTTTCACACATCTTGCGGACGATTCGATGATGCTGCTGGAGTGATGCATCCGAGGAACATTAATGATGACATCGCCTGTTCCCTTATTCTCATTCACCTTTTGTCGGGGATGCACGTGATTCAGCGGATCGAACGCGAGTACCGAACGCGACCACACGGACTGAGGAACGCCGGTAAACTGATCGGGATCCTGATGGTCCTCCTCTGCGGAGGAGACCTCCGGGTACAGGACGAGGCGCGCAAGCTCGCCGCGAGCGCGAGCACGAGCGGGAGATCGCGGGAAAGCGTGTTTGGAGAAAGCGAGAGAGAAGAAGCCAAAGGAGGCCGGGCCTGATTTAATCGCAAAAGGTAGCAGAACACTAAGGTGCGGGGGTGCGTCGCTTCAAAGGATAAAAAGCTCTGGTAATTTGCACCGGCCCGCAAGTCAGAATGAACGGAGAAGGCAACTCGCGTTCTACAAGACAGCCTAAAAAGCTTACTCGAATGCGTGATATTTAGAGACAATAGATGAATCGTGACATCGATGTCAATATATAATAGTAACTTTTTAAATTTATTTAAAAAAATGTGTATAGACACGCATATATAATCTTTGATAAATTGAAAGTTAATTTATGGCAAAATTAATTTAAAAGAATTCAGGTAGTTTCTGCACTTTGGATTTTCCAAAAATTAATACAACATGCGGATCTTATAACTGTGATGTGAAAAATTATAAGAAAAATTTGTATAATTTTTTTAATGCGAAAAGTTTGAGACTTGTGAATGTTATTACTTTGTATTACTTTTTATAATAAAGTTAATTTATGTCAAATTTTGTTTACATAAAAATTGTTAAATTAACGTTCAATTAATTTTAAATCAAATTTTTAAACCAATTTAAAAAGTAAAAATCTATATTGAGAAATCTATATTTAGATTTAAATTTAGTGATTTCAAAATTAATTTTTAGTGAAAACTGTCAGAGTTTACATTCATATTAGCTTATTGAGAATTTTATTTTATCGTTTAAGGATTACATATCGAGATAAATCATTGACATTTAACCATTGATAGATATTAGATATTGACATTTAACCAATGATAGATATTAGAGTCAATATTAATATACAGATCGAAATATTACTAATACTATACTTTGTACAAAAAAGAATATGAATAGCTCTATATTACTGCAGTATCGTTAGCATTTCAAACCGTGGCTTTTGGATCAGAACGCATTATCGACTTTGTATTTCGCCCTTGGCCGTTCGTGCCATGTCGCTGTTATCGAGATCTTTTGAGGTTCCGAAAAAGTTTGTACGTCGTTTTGTTGATCGATGAGCGTGGCTTTTATATTCGGAGGCAAAAGACGCGGCGTTGATATTAACTTCACGAGGAACTTTTTAATTTTTGTTCGATTGATATCGCTATGCTTTCGTACAGTTTGTTGAAAGGTGAATAAAAGATAAAATGAGTAATGATGCCATGGTAAATGCAACAATGAAAATATCTTGCCTAAAAATCCTAACAAAATCTAAAAATATTAAACAGCAAAGTATAATCATCAGAAATATTTAAATACATAACAGATATTTAAAAGATTCGAAAAATTAGGATATCTTTCACATATTTTGTGTTATTTGAACATGTATGTTATTCGAAAGCGTTTTATAAAAGCGTGTCCATTTTTATAATAATTTAATTATATACTGACTTAGGGATTCGTCGTTTAAAGATTAAGAGACAAGAGAAAACTTTTCCAGTTAAAAAGTCAGCAACGACGAAAAGTTTCGGAAGCTTTTCGCCCTATGACAATTGAAGAATTACTTTAGTGTTATGCTGCTCTATAGTATGTCTTCGCGAAAAACGATTTAACTTTATAACGATTATCCGTATGAGTTTCTTTATGCAATAACTCATTTATTTGCAGATATATTCATATTTATATTCATATCAAACGTTTATAGGATTTTTATATGTATAAATATGTCAGATAAAAAATGTCTAGCCATTATTCCAATAACTTTATCGTGAACAAATAACAAATATTAATTTACTTGTACACGATAAAGTTATTGGAATAATATCTAAACATTTTCCAATATATTGTACATCAAGCCAATATTTGAAGTTAAAACTTGTAATCCTAATTTTAAATATAAAGATTCGAATTTTAAATTTCGCTTCTATTTCTGCCACGATAAAATCTATTTAGTAGCAAATAAGCTTTTACTGTTCTAATATCGAATTTTAATCTACAAAACACAAATAAAAGTACACATATAGAAATATATATACTCATACGTATATAAATTTTTTTTTAGATTCCGATTTCTAGACAATTTCGTAATTCTTTTTAATAAAATGTAATGAAAATATTGACGAATCGATTTCAAAGAATCTAGATCTATTATCAATATATACAATCAAGAGGAATAACAGAATATTTTGTATAAAAAGTGTTATTGCAAGATTGCGATATCAAATTGTTATTTTTAAAACAGTTAAGTCAATATATTATTGGTACGAAGTGCCACATACATTCTCATGTGTTCTCGTTTTCTCATTGATTTAACTTTATTTAATAATTTCAATATTCAATCAACAGCAGCACCGCATACGTCATCAACAGCTTCATTGTACATATTCTTTGTATATTTGATCAAGACAATAGCCCATGACCAATCTAAGAAACAAACTGGATCGCGAGGAACAAAAGTAGATGCGGAGTGCAACGAGCGAAGGTCTTCAGTACGATAATTGAATCGACCTTTATCGACGTGATGCTGAGAGCATTGTTCTCTAGTATCTTCTATTGGATAGTGAGATTTGGTGCGTTTCCATGATTACCGTCACGGTAGAGCGAAGGTATCAAAGGCATCCTCGTTCGCAACGACAACGGCGTTATATTTCCTTCTGAGCATTGCACGCACATTTGCGATGCTCGTTGAATTTATGACTACTTTACAACAAGCCTCGCAGAGTACGTTGGTTCCAACGGGAAATCACTATTCTCTGATTTTATTTGAGTCATGGCTGATGAACGAGATAGCGTGGTACTTGTTAGAAACACGTGAAGACAATGAATATTACTGCTACAGGGCATTATTTGTCAAGACATATAGACGTGTCGCGCTAAGCGAAATAAGTTTGTTACAGAATCAAAAAATAAGGATAACAAATGCGATAATTTGATAGAAAAACGGATCGATCAGTTACTATTGTAATTAATTTTTTATTATTCTTTAATTTAATAAATAACACATGATTTATGACTTAAATCAAAATAATCAGTACTGCTAGCAAATAAAAGTCCACAAAAAAATAGGTTTTACATAAATTGTTTTTATTATTAATAATTGATTGAAATAACAGATTAGCATCAATCATAACAAATTAAAACAATATAATTTATTTTATAAACGCATCCACAAATTATTCGTTAAAGATACTGCACTGAAAAAAGACATGTTTAATTTTAAGATATTAAAATGTTTTATTCTTGTCTCTATTTTTTAAACACTTAGGCTAATTCTACAAAGTGCTTTTTGTTTTCTGTTTCTTCCTGTTTATCTTTTTGATCAAAAAGGCAAAAGACAAACAGAGACAAATAGCAAAGAAACAGGAAAAAAGAGCACATTGTAGAATTAGCCTTAAAAATGTTTAATTTTACAATAAATTTTTTAATAAATTTTTTCAGTAGACAATCACTACGTGTTTGGATTTATAATGTGCGTTTTAAATCCAAATACGTAGTGTTTTGTCTATTGAAAAAATTTAAAATTAAAACATTTTTAAGTGTTTAAAACATAGGGACAAGAATAAAACACATTACTTTTTCACAGCGTGATGGCTTATTAAATTAACGAATTTTTTTCTCTCAGTGTGAGTATTGCATTAAAAGTGACGACACAATATTCTGTACATGAATGTAACGTGAAAAAAATCATGAAACACGCATGCTGAGAAATATAATCCAAACAGCACACATCGCCTACAAAGCGTTAAAAAAGCGTTTAAAAAAAGTGTAAGCGCTTTTTTAGCGCTTTGCAGGCGCTGCCATTTGAAAGTAAAAAAAAATCTAATAATTAGAAATATGTAGATAAAAAGATGTATACGCACCGTCGCTCTCATTTCCTTTTTGTAAGAGCCAAATTAACTCTACTATTATTTAAGGGCGTTTGACAGGTTAACATACGTAATTTATAAAAAAAAAACGTGAACTCGCTTTGCTGAAAATCGCTTTCCCTTGGCTCGTGGGATCGAGTATGGATCGAGCGACGGGTTAAGTGAAAAATGAGTTCGCGGTAGGAGAATAAGAAGAGAGAAGGAGATTAAATGAAAAATGAAATAAAGCCAAATTGGCTCGTCTCAAAAATCCAAGGGCGTGCAAAGAAACAAGAGCCATACGCCTTGACAATCCGAAATAAGTTTCGGACACGGATGTATATCTCGTGCGTGTTCTTCTTTCGAGCAACTCTAATTATCCAAAAAGTCGTAATCGCATTAACGTACAGCTAAGAGCTATGTCGTTGCTGTTTGAGAATTAATAGATAGTCACGCTTTTAAGGATGTATCCCCTTCGAAAGAAATGAGAGTAAAAGGTAAATCTTACTTCTTAAGGAATTTTATAAAGAAACAGCTCTCTGCGTTCATGAAGAGCTCCATAATTATTAAGGAGCTTACGAAAATCGGAAAAGTCGCTACTGAGATACCTTGATTTTCTCTAACGATTATCTTTAAAACGCGAAGAGCATTTTATTCTAAAAAATATCTGCAAGCATTGGTCTACATTCATCACGTTAATGCAGTGAATTTATATTATTAAAATATTTCCATTTTATTTCACACAATCAATTCTCTGCATTCCAAAAATAGAATCTAAATTTGTCTTCGGTAGAATATGATTTTTTATTTTTAACTTGTTTAACTTGTATGTTAAATCCCTTTAATCTCCGGGGAATGTACAAATACATTCGTTATTGGAAAGGATTAAATAGCTTTCAATTTTACTTGGCAATATTTTGCCAGAGACTTTGGAAAATTACAACTTTGCGGTAATAATTACGAAATAACGGCAAATTATGATTGCGTTGCAATCATAAATTTCTAATAAACCATACGAATTTTGGTATAATCTCTCTCGAGTACGATGATGATCGAATTTCGGTATTTCGTAATTAATAAATAATAATTGTTTTTTATAGTCGTATGTTTTATCTATTATGGGGAGCGAATGTCTCTGCAAATCTCTATTGGTATGCATATACTATTATTATAAAATATGCTTTGGCGTATTATCGTATCTATGCGAACGATTTAAGTTATTACGTGCGATGCCTGACATTTTCTGATGCTCTGGAATTCTTTATTATATACACAGCAATAGGCTGCAAGGAGATAAACGAAATAAAATATATTAAGTTCGAAATATGAGATGCGCAAGAAATAAAATCAAATCAAGACGTAAACATTGTCATTTTACTTTAATAATAAAAGACTATTCAAGGAAGAAAAATAATAATAATTAAATTATTTTCTAATTCCTATTCACTTGTTACAACTGCGAATTAAGGTGCATATTATATTATTGTACATTACCGTTAGATGTGTATTATTATTATATGTATGTGTATAATGAAGTGTGTGTATATACATATAAATATAACTGGATGCATTATTATACTGTTAGTTAAAATCATTTATGTGCTTTATAATCAATTAATATTATATTTCTGAATAATGAATTTTCAAAGAGCTGTAAAGACTTTTATTTGAAAAGAAATTAATTAATCTAGATTTTTTTGTCATTATCCGTTTAATTCATCAATCTTTCATGATCTATCACTAAATCAACTTATACAGTTTAAAAATAAATCAATGTTATTACTGATATCAATACTACACTCATAACTGATGTAATCATCAGCGAATATTTACTCTTTTTCAATAATAATTTACTGATTTACTTTTAGACATTACGATCTTCTGCAGATTCAAACTGTGGAAACTATAACTTCTAAAAATGAGTCAGTGTGTATTATTATTGAAAAAGAAGTAAATATTTGCTGATGATTATAGTTATATGTATAGCACTGACGTCAGTAATAATACACTGATTTACTTTTAGAGAAAGTAAATCATCACAAGATACTGCAAGAATAGCGTTCTATTAACAACATATTCATATAGAAGATATTTAAATGAACAATTTTTATTTTGATAATTTTATAAATCAAAATTTATTATACATATATTTTTATTTTTATAGATTTTTACTAGGAGACAGAATATTTTGTTTAGACATTTAATAAGAAATTATCATAAATTCTAAACTTATCGTAATTTAATATTGTATTATTCTAGATGCAAAAATTCAGACATAAATTTCGGAGCTGTTCTTTACTACCTACTATCTTTTGTCATTAAAACTAATACTTTATATGTTACAAAGATTTCTTTTGGTATACGTCTAACAATAAGTGGAACCTTGTACTTAAATAATAAGGGGGATAAAAGACATAATTGCAGAAAAAAAATTTTTTCTATCAATTTGAAACCTCACTTTTTTGTTAAAAAAGTGAAATTTGATCTAACTTAACTTTTTCATGATTTTTTAAATTTTTTATATCGAATATTTTTTTTGTAAAAGAGAGGAGAGGAAGAAAGAGCTATGAATTGAGATTCTGTTGAAGTTTGCATAAAATTAAATGCGGGATAAAATTTTGTTAAAGTTTAATTCGCGGAAATCCTTTGTCCAAAAGTTTATCCAAGCATTTTAGAGCATTGCAATGTCAGAATATACTGAAACTTTACTACTTATTTAGGACGCCATGACATATTATTTTTTTCTGTA
>Ga0157364_1005192_pt1 | contig 13203 bp, 5 predicted proteins | sample AttsexASBM2_FD_111476 | JGI IMG/M metagenome (GOLD analysis project Ga0157364, IMG submission 111476) | Fungus gardens microbial communities from leaf cutter ant in Ribeirão Preto, State of São Paulo, Brazil - Atta sexdens ASBM2 | ecosystem: Host-associated > Fungi > Mycelium > Unclassified ... | reverse complement strand
TGCGAAAGTGGTCAAGACATACTTGGAAACGTTGAAATGGGAAGTCCTACCTCACCCGCCGTATTCTCCAGACATTGCTCCCTCTGACTATCACTTGTTTCGATCAATGGCACACGGCCTGGCTGACCAGCACTTCCGGTCTTGTGAAGAAGTAAAAAATTGGATCGATTCGTGGATAGCCTCAAAAGATTACCAGTTTTTTCGACGGGGATTCGTACGCTACCCGAAAGATGGGAGAAAGTAGTGGCCAGCAATGGACAATACTTTGAATCATAAATGTATAACCAATTTTTTTACAATAAAGCCTCGAATTTCGGAAAAAACGGCGGAAGCAAAGTTGTACGCCTAATAAATTATTCATAATTTATTATTTTAACGCTTGATTTTAAAATCGAAATATAAAAGCGTGATGAAATGTTAAAATTCTGTACCAAATTGTAAGTTAAGACTATTATTTTGCATTTGTATATGTAACATCTTAGATACCAATCTTCTTCCTAAATAACATTCACGATCTAAAATTTTGACGTTTTCTCAATCGAAATCATGATTAAATGAAAGTCTGTAATCCGTAATGACCTAATGCTAATGGAACTATTAATTTGTCAACAATGTTCTCGTTTTTAATTTTCTGCCGATTTGCTCTAGGTATCGCGTAGCAATTTTTGCATATCGTCAGTCTGAACTCTTCCTTAACTAACTAGTATTTTCTTATACTCTGAATATTTATATATATATTTTTTTAAATAGTTATTGCATGAATTCTTGTACTTTATTCTTATAATTATTTGTTTCTGTAATCTCTCAGCAAATGATAAGCCACATATTTTCATTAGTATTTATAATTTGCAATCTATTTTACACACTACATTCTTGTTTGATTCTTTCGGGAGAACATCTTTGTGAACATTCACAAATCTTCCAAGTTTATTTAAAAATGCCAGGTTCATGTTCAAATTGCTAGTAATACTTCTGAATTTATTTGAGATTGATTCAATACATGATAAAACGAACCAAGAAATACATTCTTATTCTGCTAGCGAGTTAATCTTGTTGTTTTCTGCTTTGGATTATTTGTGAAATAACGTTTTTAAGCTTAAATTTATCGTCTCAAAAATAAAATCAGGAGAATAATTATTCTCCAGTAAAGTATTTATTATAAATTTAAGATTTTTGTCTGATATGGAGTATGACAAACATCTGTCAATCATTCCCATGCTTTTTACACGATATTATTTCCAATATATCTAAACCTTTTAGTAATATTGATAACAGTTTTCTATTGGCATTCTCTGTCTCATGAAAAAGGAACTGTAATGGGAATGGTGATATATGTAGGACAAACCGGCAGAAAATTAAAAATGAGAATCCAAGAACATTGTCGACAAATTAATAGTTCCATTAGCATTCCACTAGAACGATCGGATTACAGACTTTCATTTAATCATGATTTTCAAAATTTTAGATCATGTTATTTGGGAAAAAGATTGATATCTGAGATGTTATACAAATGCAAAATAATAGTCTTAATCTTAAAAAATCTAAGAATTTTAACATCACGCTTATATATTTCGATTTTATACAAATTATAAATAATTTATTATTTTAATGATTTTTATCCTTGTAAACAATGACAATATATGTATGTATATGCGACACACTTTCAAATAATATCGTTAGTCTGAATCTTCCTTAACTAACTAGTATTTTCTTATACTCTGAATATTTATATATATATTTTTTTAAATAGTTATTGCATGAATTCTTGTACTTTATTTTTATAATTATTTGTTTCTGTAATCTCTCAGCAAATGATAAGCCACATATTTTCATTAGTATTTATAATTTGCCAATAACACGATACTTTTTCACGTTCCAGAAATAAATTGTATAAGATTGCAACAATCAAAATTCATGCACCTCTCTTAGGATCAATTCTTTAATGGTTGCTATTGATGCACGAGTGATGTCTTACATTTTTGAAGAATTATATTAACGCTGATGATCTAAAAAGAGTCTAAAAAGAGAAACGTTTATTTTTATAAAAATGCAATTCGTTCACTATACTGATTAATAGTATTATGTGATCATGCTCCAACTGCGTTACATTCTCATTTGTCCGATTTCTCAGGATTTTTTATAAAAAAAAAAATTTTGAAAAAATTTTTATAATGAAAAAATGATTATAAAATGATACTAAAAGAATATTTCCTTATCCCTTATAGCACAAAATATTGCAATATATTATTTGAGGCGTTTTCGGATTCCCATCCGAGTGTTCTCTGGATGTTATGTCCTTGTTTAACATTCGGTAAATAACAAGGGTGAAATAAAACCTGGATCATATTCGGATGGAAATCGGAACATAGCTTTGGATGTGCTTTCTAGGCCCCCCCTTCCCGAATATTTTTTAATCATAACTTTATTGTATGTATTTTGGAATATGATGCTGATTAATAATATGTCAGCAGTTAATAGAACTAGAATAATTATTGAAATATTGCATAATGTTATAGCAATATGTATGCAATATTTCTCTAATATTGCAGCAATGTTTTATAAAATATTACAATCTTTCAAAATAATATTGGTATGATATTTCTTGTTATAGGCGATAATTATTACTACTAATATTATTACTACTAATATTACTACTAATATTATTACTACTAATATAAAATTTGCTCCGTAAATTCTAAGAATATTTAATTTGACTTATTTACATCATACTTTTTATTACTCGAACAAATAAATCTTAATATCTTCAATCTTCTCTTTTAAACATTATTTACCTTTTCTGACATTTTCTTTATGATTATTAAGATAAAGAAACTATCAGAATTTTAATTAATAAATTGTAAGATAATGAAATTAGTAAAAAATACTTAACATATATATATAAACCCCTTAGTTGACAAGTGCCAAAATTAGAAAAAAATGCATTTGTTATAAAAGTAGAAAGTATTAAAAATGTTTGTTTTATCTATCAATTTAATTTATTCTTATTTTGTTTTTATGTTCATAAAAAATAAAAATCAATTTTACATCATAAATAAAATAATCGTTAAAATATCTGGAATAGTGACTTAAGTCCAACTTTTTTTATAGTCATTTTATTTATGATGTAAAATTGATTTTTATTTTTTACGAACATAAAAATAAAATAAAAGTAAATTAAATTAATAAATAAAACAAATATTCTTAATATTTTGTCTTTCTATAACAAATGCATTTTTCCTAATTCTGGATTTACATGTCAATTAAGGGATTCGTATATAAAAAATACTTAATAAATAAATTTATTTTTATAATTGCATAAAATATAATTATAAACACATTAATTACATGTATATATATATATATGCTTCTATTATATATATATATATATATATATATATATATAATTAATGTTTTTGCAGATGTAGTTACTCGAGAAAAAATTTTTCATGCATGAATATGTATAAATATGTGTAAACATACATAAATATTCACAAACATGCATAATCATATATGAGATATGTTCATACATCTCTCTTTCTTTTGTAAAATTTATGTTTTTTAATGTAATAGAAATATTAATAGTAATGTAAAAACATTAAAAATAATTAAAAGATTAATTTTTCATGATTTGTTTTATTTAAAAAAAAAATCAAGTTTGAAAATATGTAAAAAAATTCCTTACATATAATTATACACAAAATTATGCATAATTGTATATGTGCAATTTTTTTAATATTTCTTCAAACTGTTTTTCTAAAACGAGCACTACGAAAATTATCCCTTTAATCATTTTTTATGTTTTTACATTACTATTATTATTTCTATTATACTAAAAAATAATTTTACAAAAGAAATTTTACAAAAGAATGTATGAATATATTTGTGGACATATTTCATATACAATTGTACATATTTATGATTGTACATGTTTATGATTGTACATATTTATACATGTTATTTATGTATATTTATACATATTTATGCATATTTATGTATGAAAAATGTTTTACCGAGTAAATCTTATACAATTATGAAAATTTAAATTTGTACATTAAATATTTCTTAATATCATTATTTTATTAATTAATATTCTAATACTTCCTTTATATCAATAATTATAAAAAAATAACAGAAAAAATAAATATGCTAAAAGAAGGTAAAAGGTATTAATTAAGATTTATAATGGGGTATAAAGTTTAATATAGAGTCAAGACAAAGATTCTTAAAATTTACCAAGCGAATTTTCTAAAATACTTATTACAATAATAGTGAAACATCCATTAATTTTTATCAAATTTAAGAAATCATTCATATTCTTTTATGTTACATAAAAAAGTTATGTGACATAAAAAGTTATTAAAATGATCTTTTTTCTTTATTCTAAATATTTCGTAACACAAATTTGTTAAAAAGAGTCGAATAATTTTGTACACTGTATACAGAAATGTTAAAACTAATTGTTATAATAAATATTTATATTTTAAAATAATATATAAAAATGTTTAAGTTATGTTTGTTTTCTGTATACACATATACATAACACATACAGGCACGCGCGTACATTGCATGACATACACACGCGCGCGCGCACGCACGCACGCACGCACGCACGCACGCACGCACACACACGCGCGCACACACGCACACACACACACACACACACACACACACCAAAGTTAATACATACATTATATAATTATTACATATATATAATGAATATATATATTCATATATAAATTATATATAATTGAATAGTATATAACTTTTTGATATTATATTTCTCACGTTTTGTTTCTAACAGCTCGTGAAATTCCTTTTTTAACATCAGCACAGCCAGAAATCGAGTTGCTATCATTACTATTCATTTCTATTAATTCCTTGTAATCGCTATCCTCTATGTCCGATTTCATTTTTTGCCGTATCACGATTGTGTCCGGTGGTAGCTTTCGTAAAATTTCCATATTTTCATAATCCAATGCGTTGCTTTGTGTGTTTGAATTCCCGCGTCCTGCCATTTCTCCAAACTGCCGCCGTAGTACCATCTTGGAATCGTTGTCGCTTAATTCGATTATGTGGCGATTAATATTGTTAGTTCTGTTACGATCACTTGGCTGAATTTGTTCCATTAGGAACATCTTTGTATTTCCATCAAATATTTTGTCCCGATCCATTAAGGCTGAATCTTTAGTTAGATCGAAATAGGAAACATATCTCTTAATGATATCTTTGTTTTAATCTTTCTCAATCGATAAATGATGCAATGACTGCGTTCGGAAATGTTGCTCGGATGCAACATTAACAAATATTAAATAAGGGTAAGATGATAAATCTAAGGCATTGGAGGCATCCGAGCAACATTTCCGAACGCACTCAATGATGGAAGAAGACTATATACATAGGGTGCATTCACATGCAAGCGTCAAGCTTTAAGCAACGGAAGCAACAACCAATCAACGAGGTGACTTGTATAGTAAGGCGTAAAAAAATATTTTTTATACACTGCGTATTGCTCAACTGATTGATTGCTGCTTCTGCTGCTTGACGCTTGTGAATATATCTTAAGAATGCATTTACACATTGGGCTGCGTACGGATTCTTTACCGGGTGGGTCGCTAGGATGAGTAAGTCCAGATCCTCATACGGGCAATAACGCTTTGACACCGAACGTTGATGAAAAACGGGTGATGGAGGTAAATTTTAACCTTATAACTCTACAGCTTTTCACCAATTAGCGCTCTGTGTCAAAGCACTGTTGTTTAGCGAAGTCTAGCGAAAAGTACCAATGTGGAGAATCTAAACGCACTCTAAGGTTTAGATCTACAATAAATTTTTAAATTTTAAACCATAAAGAATGGACGAATCATAATCAATTAATTAATTTTCCTCGCATTCGATTGTAATTGGTCAATTTCTTACTTAAAGCTTGAAACAGCTTTTGTTGATCCGGACTAAAAGATGTATTTTTATGCAATGCTGAAACACTCGTTTTCTAATGTCAAGAAATATCGAACCTAACCTTTTTAATCTGTAGCGAGGAAACAATATATCTCTGCCTGTATCACTGTGTGTTATTTATTTTGAAATTTAAAGTTCAACATGTTTAATTATAAATATCATGCATAAATGACAGAATGTATAAATTTAATTCAAAAAGAAATTTCACATAATATATTCTTATATGGCTGCATTCCATTTAATGCTCGTCGGAATTAGTCTGGATCATACAAACAATAGTATTTTGATACAGAGTACTAATTAATAAAAAGCCGGTTGTGAGGGTAAAATTTACCTCTATCACCTGTTTTTCGCCAATCAGCGTTCGATGTCAAAGCATTGTTGCTCATATGAGGATACGGATTTAAGGTAAATTTTTACGATTTGCTTAAACCGGCTATTTTAGTAATAAAAAGGATTACATAATCAAAATTGACATCAAGCGGTTAGATCCGATTAGAGCAGCTCGTGAAAATTTACCTTTACCAATTACAGTTGAATTCGAGAAGAATAATCGACTATGATTCGTCTATATCTTATGGCTTAAGGCTTAAAACTCTATTGTAGATCCGGGGTTATGGGTCCTGCACAGAACGTGGCAACACTTGCCGCGCGACAAAAGTTGAACTTCATCCAACTTTTGCCGCGCGGCGGTAGTAATATTATATCATCTCTAGAAATTTTGCATAGTGAGGTCGACTTAAGAACATATAATAGAATTATTGGTTAGTGCGACAATTTCCACCACGCGGCAAGCGTTGCTGTGTTCTGTGTGTAGGAGCCATTAGAGTATCTATAAAGCCCATTCTACAATGGGCAGTAGCAGTAGTGGATTAAATAGGTGTAGAAATCGACTAGTTATAGTTAATTATTCTTTTCACATTCAACTATGATTGGTTGATTTCTACTCCTTTATCCATTACTGCTACCTATTGTAGAATGGGCTTAACAAGGATATCATCACATGAGGCATAACCTGTGTAAGCATAACTTGTGTATTCTAGTGATTTTACTAGAATACATTATATTTTATTTACTAGAATACGTTTCTGAAAGGGATTCACATTAGGCATATTTCGCAGAAGATTAGAAAATGCGACCAATTGCTGATTAGAATTTGTGTTGTACACTCTAACAGAAATGTTAAATTTCGAATTTACGATATTGAATTTCGTAATCTACGCATCTCGAAAAATACGCATCATAGGAAATCGGCGTCTTTCCATCGCGTATGTACATGTGAGCGGATGATCGAATGAATCATTAAAATCAGAAAATCTTGTGAGAGAGAAAGAAAGCACTCTTAAGCTTATTCGAAGCGTTTTTGCATAAAACGAAAGAATCTAGCAAAAAATGCATCGCTGCCCTATGATTCGAGATATTAAGCGTTAAAGTTGATGACTATTGAGATAAGGAAATCTGTCACAGAAGCAAAAGAGGTCTGTAAGAGACTTTGCATAATAAAAGGAACAGAAAATAAGAGTTTCAACCTATCAGAATCATGTATTGTGGAATACAGTTTCTGATAGGTTGAAATTCTTATTCTCCGTTATCTATTCCGTTTTTTTTATTGTGCGGAGCTCCTAATTGTACCATTCCACATGGGTTTCGACTTTCCACATGATACAAAGGAGTGCACGACTTCTATAATTGTACTGTTGCAAAATGTGCAATTTTTCGAATAAAATAAGTTAAAATGAGTCAAAAATTAGATTTTATGCATGGTGATTCCACCATGTTTTGGCGTAACAACAAAGGGTGTTTTCGATAACGTAAATTTGAGTTCTAGGACTGGAAAATATGATATAATCACTTAGTATTTTCATGACAACTCAACTGCCTTATATTCTATGAATGGAGTTAGTTAATCTATTTACGATCTTTTTGAACATTAAGTTGAATTAGTTCTAAAATCAGAGAAACAATAAAAAGTAAGCAAGTTTCGCAAAATTTTACAAATTGTGAGACGGAATATACTTTTTTTAATTTATACTAAGATTAAATTTACTTAAAGTTACAAAAAGATTAAATTTTACAATCATATAAAATTATCGTGTAATTTAAAAATGCATTATTGTAAATTGAAAAAATTTAACTATAATTATTTAATTTATTCAAAAACATTTTTGTTATATAATTAACACAATGTTATTAGTTTAGATTATTCTATGTTTAAATTATTATTTTAATATCATGACTTTTAATATTTATTTAATATTTAACTGTAATTAAATACTTCTAGATAAGAAATGGATGTACAAGGTATTTTCATACTGATTCATTTAATGTAATAATTGTCAGCCGTCAAGTTATAAGTCATATAAGTCAGTTATATTCATGGATGTTCGTAGATGTAACAATATTTTTCCATACATTTTTGTTCAATTTTCTATAAAAATTTGTAGAGATTTCTATGTTTTTTTAATATTTCTGCTAACAATAATTTTGTCATGTCATCAGTCCATTGAACTCTGCAATTATCTAAATTTAAAAAATATTATTATTTGAATAGACAACAATTAAAATTTGTATACAAGAAAAAGAACCGTCATCATTTTTATTTATACTATCTATAATAACGATTTGACAATAACGTTACACTAAGATTAGAAAAATCACTTTTGAAAAGTACTTGTTATCACTATGCATTATTTATTTAAAAAAAAAATAACTTATTATTTTTAATGCATCGAGTTGTTACTTTTATTTTTAATTCATTCCAAGTAATGAGTTACTTTTTTCCAATAAATGTATGATCATAAATTAATTTCCAATAAATGTATGATAATAATTAATTTTCGAAAATTATTTTCTTCCAACTTTAAAGTTAGTTATTGTCATAAAAATTTGCAAATTACCAAATCGTTATTAGAAAAAAATGGTAAAAGTAATAATGTTATTTTTATTTCTGCTTTCATATAATTATGTATATATTTAAGAAAAATATACATACCCAACATTGTTTGTTTCTTCAACAAATTTATTTGTAGTAAACATTGTTTTGTTTGTAATTAAGTAAATTTCTGTAATGCTCAATTCGAGGTAATGCCCATCTAGAGGGAAAGAAATTGAGTAAAAATAAATAAATAAATACAACATAAATAAGTTAACTAATTCAACTCATAGCATACAAGACAGCGTTGAGTTGTCATGAATCATGAAAGTACTAGGTTATATTATTTTAAGGGCTATCATTTTTTCGGTCCTAGTGGAACTAACTCAAACTTGAGTTATCGGAAGCATCCGAAATAGCGTTAAACATAAAAGTAACTAGGCGGAAACTGATGTTCAAGTGAAACGATATAATTGGCGAAAGTTATATTTACACAAGTTATGCTGCATGTGACGGCATCCTCAGGATGCGATTACATTTACCCCGGTACGTGATACGCGGTAAAGAAACTAATTAGGTAACTATAGGAATCGCGCAAGCCGTATCACTTGCTTCTTTTTTCCTCTATTATAATGATATCACATGCAGCCAATCTTGTGTAAGCGGATTTGCGTATCACCAATCACAGAATCATTCTCTTAACGGATGTGTTTGCGAAATTTGCAAACAGATCTAAGAGAATGATTCTGTGGCGATACGCGAATTCGCTTACGCACGATCCACTGCATGGGACATCATCCTTACATGTAGTGCGGTAAGCGGCACGGGCTAGTGAATAAAATAAATAAACTTTAATATGAATTTTTTTTAATATATTAACTTATTTCTATGCACATTTCATCAATACTCTTATTTTTTTCAACGGTTTACTTAATAATTGCATTTAAATCAATTAATTCTATTAAAAAGTGAATTTTTCTTAGTAATGTGAATTTACCATTGGTCCATATCGCTTACCACGCTACAAGAAACAAAAGAGAAAAGAAGCAAACGGCATGATTTGCACGGTTCCTATAATTACCTGAGCTACGTTCCAAAACTTCCTCTCCGAGGAAGATTTTACTCTATATGCTATTGTATATGTTACGTGTACTATATATTTCGAGTAAAATTTTTCTAGGAGAGCAAATTTTGGAATGTAGCCCTAGTTAGTTTCTGTACTGCGTATATATAATCACACCCTTAAGACGGGGAGCATAGACTCTTGTATAACGCATAACATTAAGCATAAAGAATTCAATCAGAGTTCTTTATTTTATGGAAGGAAACGGAGGAGTTTAATTGGTTTATTTTCTTATGCATTACGCGTTATATATTATGCAAGAGTCTGTGGTCCCCGCTTTAGTCGTGTCGTTAATTGCGCATGGACTATGAGCATTAATGTAGAAAGGTGATCACTTCTCAATTTATAAAAATTTCCGAAGGAACGAATCGAAGCTCTTGGGTGTACAGTCATGGACTAAAAGATTGCAACACTTTTTTTTCAATGGGTTTTGGAATATGGCCTATTCACCGAGCGATCATGCGACTTTAAAATTGAAGCATCGGATTGGCTGAAACAATAAGCTTCAAGCTTACGATTATCATACGACCAATGTAGAATAGCCTTAACATGGGTGCGTTCAACAGAACCGTTTTATGAATATGAGATGCTGCTGAGATAAGATCATAGGAATGATCCTCTAAATCTAAAAAATATTAGGTGTAATAAAAAGAAATCCATTATTTTTGCATGAAATTGAATGGAAAAATAATGGATTTCTTTTTATTACACTTAATATAATTCAACCAGCGTGAAGAAGTCTTCTAACAATTGCAAAACAAATGTTTTGCTGAGGGAGAAACCAACGGCCCGTATTCAGATCGTATTTACAATGTTAGCGCGCTAACATGCTATAACGTTTTACGCATACTAGAATTAGATCCTCCATGCTATTTTGTTTTTCGTTCTAAATTAAAGTTTCCATGTTAAAAACAACTTTTACTATAACTTTTACAAAAGTCGTTCAACATTTTATTATTCGAAAATCACTTTTATTTGAAATGTTCATTTTTTCGCGCATCATAATGGCATTGCGATGTGACGTCACCATTCGGCAACGGACTTGATAGTTGCTTTCAAAAGCATTGAAAATGAATAATACAATTGAAAATGTGCAAAATAAAACTAAAAAACGCAATTACAAGTAGTATTTTGTATCATTGTCTAAGAATACAACTGTTTCTATCCCTTCTAAAATTTTTATCGGTACCAAAGGGAGAAATTAGCAAGAAATAATTTAAAATAGTTCGGCGTGATGCTTTTTCCATATCTCTAAGTATCAGTATGTTTTGTTGTGAAGATCATTTCAACGTAAGTTTATTAAATATAAATATAAATTATACATTATGTAAATATTTACCAAAACGTGATAATTATTCTTTTTTATTCATTACAAGAGAGTGTATAAAACTATATGAGAGTGCGATTCGATCCCAACGCAGCTTTTAAAAAAAAGTACTTTTAAAAAAAAGAGTACTGCCTACAAAATTCAATTATCGACCTGACAGGCAACGTGCACATAGTACATCAACTCGTCCAGTTGTACTGAAGTTCCAAAAAGTTGAGACATTAAAAGAAATTCTGTAAATTAGTAGAGCACCAGAAGAGAACAACAAATTACAGAACCTATTATATGCGGAACCTATTACGATTTTTGAATATTGATATTAATATTGGTAATTGAAATAATCGTCTTTATTAATAAATAATTAATTCTTAACTTACTCAATTTCACATAGGATAACTCCGGTATATACGTATCTATCAAAAATTAATTTATTAAGTATTATTTACTATGTTTAAAATAAACGAACTATATCAGTGAAAACTGTGTACTGTCTACTATTATGAAAAAAATATTAGAAATCCGAAATATTTCGTATTAAAAAATGAATTTTTTAAAACCCTTGCACTTTTGTCGTATATTCCATAAGGGTGGGATATATAGTGGTATTCATAGAGGGAAAAAGAGGTATATATGATTCATAAAAAATTTACAAATAATGCATATAAATAAGACGTAAAATGATACAATAGCTTATAAAATGCGTTTATAAAGTTTTATTAAAGAATAAGAATGATAAATATGTATATAAAATAATAAATAATACAACAATAACAATCTTTCCACATATATTACAAGTATGACATGAGGTACATGTAATGTTTATTGTATTTAGTGCACTGAATTCAATCTGCGCACTTTGTATGTTTTGGGCATAAATCCCGCCTGTTAAAAATGCCATATATCCCAAACAGATGGAATTATACAAGAACAAACTAAACAAAGAATATAAGAGCAAAGAATAAAAGAGCATACTTGTATTTTGTTATACAACATACTTTATTCTCATATATACAACATATTATTTCTTTACACTTATGTATCACGAAATAACTAAGTCTTTTGCACGTCTTACAGTAATTATTTTATGTTATAATATATATTTTATATTTATATATTTTATATTTATATATTTTTTTATTAATTTTTTTTTAAATTTTAATATATTTATATATTTATTTATATATTTATATATTTTATGTTATAATTTATGATAGCGCTACTTAACACAGTAACAAATCGATTTAACTCACAATAATTTCATTAATATTAACAGTAAAAAATTGTAATTATAACACAATACTAATATAACAGAGTAGTTGCGAGAAAATTATCTCCACTCCTTCTATTTTTTCTGACTTCTGCAGCGTAAATTCTAGCGCAGCATATTTGTCGGAATTACCCTAATATTATTCTTGATTTATTTGTAGCCAAAACTTTCAGTTTCTGAAAATCAATCTATTGAAATCGACTGGATGAATAACGAAAAACAAGAATTCAAGAATGTCAATGTAAATATATAAAATTAGAAAGTAGTGCGTAACAAGTATGTACAAAGTACCTGTGAGATGTAAGATGCTTCCTGTTCAACAGAATAGAAAACGCAACAAAATATTATTGTATCCTGTGACATTGACAAGTACCCCATTTTACCAGCAGTTCTCTCGATGATACATTAAATGATTGTGAGGATGAATATTTGCATTCGGAGGAAACCAGTGAAGAGGCAGAAAAAATAATATGTTAGAATATAAAAAAATGGCAAGAAATTTGAAAATGATAATCATTGAAAAAAATCCAAAACTGTATTTGGGTATCTAGACTAACACCTTTTTTTAAATTGAATTATTAAGCAAAGAAATAAGTACAATAGAAATCTGTTTAACTCTTAGCAAAATTAAATTGAACGACTTGTTTGCAAGACTTGGA
>Ga0157364_1005191_pt1 | contig 13204 bp, 8 predicted proteins | sample AttsexASBM2_FD_111476 | JGI IMG/M metagenome (GOLD analysis project Ga0157364, IMG submission 111476) | Fungus gardens microbial communities from leaf cutter ant in Ribeirão Preto, State of São Paulo, Brazil - Atta sexdens ASBM2 | ecosystem: Host-associated > Fungi > Mycelium > Unclassified ... | reverse complement strand
GTGTGTACACAAATATCTTAATATCTTAATATCTTCTCCGATACACATGTTAACTCGGGTGTTAAGACATTTGTGTTCCTATATTTATATAGGAATCGAATGAAAAAATGAATGCTTTACGTTTACAGGCTTTTTAATTTTTATCAAGCATCTGCACGTGTTTGCGTTTTCCCCGTTTAATCCGTTGAAAATAAAGATCTATTTTTTTTGTAGGATTGACTAGAAACATCTACGCGTGCGAAAAAAGAAAAACAAGAGTTGATGTGCTCGTACTCGCGAGTTGGACACACGAAGAGAGTATATCTGGACATCGGCCAACGTCCTCTTGCTCTCGGTCATGTTGACCGCGTGTCCCCGGTCTATATTCGACGGCATATTATCTACTCGATATTTCTCTTCTTCTTTTTTTTTCTCTCGTTCCGCATCTTTTTTTCGCATCTCGTTTTCTCTCTCTCTCTCTCTCTCTCTCTCTCTCTCTCCCTCCCTCCCCTTCCCCTTCTTTCTCTTGCTTATTTGTATCACGATGTTGCTGGAGCGACAATAGGTCCGACGACGAACTTGAACAAGGCAACTTCCGCTCGCTGTCTCATTCACGTCCGGCTGTTTCTGATGCGATGATAATTTTGTCAATTTCATCAATCCGAGCGCGCTGCCGCGGACGATTTTCCCTACGAATTGTTCGAATATAAGTGGAGATTTGCGTGGGGAGGAGAATCAGCCAACCGACCGACCGATCGACCGACCGGTGGTGGTCCAACAAGATTGCTGACGAGTGCTGATTGTCTCAATGTCGACTAATAGCCAGAATGACTGGAAAGATGCGTGCAGCAAAACGCACGATACGAGCGAAACGCGTCGTCTCCAAGTTCTTTGGACTCTCGCACATCCTTTTAATAGATTATACATTCTTTGATTTTTCTTAGATCCACCTCCTATGTTCTATTTCCGGGTTCTGAACTTGCATTTTACTCTATCTGTGTAAGGTCTTTGAACCATATTTGACATACGTCACAGCGCCGCCATTTCAATTCTCTCTCTCTCTCTTTCTCTCTCTCTCTCTCTCTCACTCTCTCGCTCTCTTCCTGAGAATCGAGTTGGAGCTTCGGGATCTTGGAAGCTTTGAGGTCTGTGGTTTCTCCGCAACTCGTGAGAGACCCGTCTTTGAATCTTGAATACGCTTCTCAGATTTAGAGCGGAGCGGAGAGCTGAGATTATGCCGCTGCTTATTCATGAATCCCGGTATTATATAGAGAATAATCCATCATCATCTGCCGATGTAGAAACGTGCGACACTCGTCCTACTATCGTTGATGATTAATTAGTTTCACGGCCTTGGTGGTCGCCTGGTTCATCGTTGTCGGAGGCGTATCACCTCCAATCGTATGCGAAACGATGGCATCGATCTAAGGAGAGACCTTGAACCAATCGTTTGTGCGTTCGTATCGCCGCGCACCCTCCAATAAATCAATCTTCAGCTTCCGCACGCTGGACTGGACAGGACTGATATGCGGACCAATCTCTTTTCGCCGGATTTGCAGGGATATCAAAATGGATTTTAACGTTATTGTTAACGTTGCAGGAAAATGAGAGTGCCGATTGTTACGGCGAAAAAAAAATGTTCTGGTTGTACTAACGAGAAGAAAACAAACAAAACGAATTTTGATAATACCAATCAGAATTCTGATTGTTGTAATTGAACGTTTGGTTATCTCGATTAAATTATTTCATAGTTTTAACTATAAGTAGTTTGTACTTTTTTGATTGAATCTAGAATTCTAATTAATGTAACGAAACTTTATTTTTTTCCATTTTCTATATGGTTATTTTATAACTTGTAGGTTGAAAGCTGCAACGAGATATTTTGCTGTTTGAATGCATAGATTTTTAATACGCTGTAACGTTTGAGAATTATCGTTATCAAAATCGACGAGGAGTTTCCGCGGCTATCGCGGAAGCGCAGACGAGATTGTCGAAACGAGAACGGCGCTTAACCGCCACGACCACATAGACTATCTACTATCTAATACTAAGGATTAAAATGCGAATGAGTCGCGATGACGTAAGATTTTATTTTTAGCGATCCCATTTGCAGAGCGATGCTACGATCGGGGTTAATTATCTTTTGCGGTTCTCTCGTTAAGGACCACTTGCCACTATCGCGAGAGATCGCGACGAATTGTAACGAGAACGGAGCGCATCGCCCCGAAAAGTTTAATAACCGCATCAACTGGGATTCCGCGAATTCGACGTCGCGTCACGGCGCTTCTTTCTTTATGCCAGCCTGTCGGTGCCTCATGACGTAAATCACGAGTTATCGGCAATGACAGGCCACTTTAATAAAGATTGACGCTGGACTGGGTTTAATTAACGTCAGTGTGAAATCCAGCATAAAGAAGTCTTCGCTTCGCCGACTGCCTCGCGAGAACGAAGCCCGAATGCACATAAAAAAAAAATCAAAGCGCATCGCTGTGAGAAGCTTATACGTTTCTCGGTTCGTAATTTACGTCGTTGATTCATCACAATAATTAATTTATTGATTCAACTTGAAAATTCGATATTGCGAAATTATTAAACCCACAATCTGGACCGTATTTGTGAAGAAATATTTATTGATGTCGAAACAATTCACTTCTAGTACCGCGAATTTATTTTGTGCAATAATTAACTATTAAAGTTATAATTAAAAGTGCTTGATGGACCATTCTCTTTCCTTTTTTTCAACAGAATGAAGCTATGCTGGAGTTTGGCTCTCGTGGCCGTCGCCTTGTTGATGATTCTTACGAATGCGCGAGCGGAAGCTGATCTGTGGGAGGAGGATGACAAGGAGGTGCTTGTACGAACAGTACGTGGTACTAAGGAACGAAGTGAGTACTTCTTTCTGTAATTAATCCATTACCCCTTCCTTTCATCGTGACGTTGTTTTATCGAGCGATCGCGAATATAGACCATCTATATATACATGTAACATACGTATATAAACGGCGTAATTAGAAGTCGTTTCTTGTCGACCTTAAAAATCTCCCTCGGTCTCCCTCCTCTCTCTCTCTTTCTCTCTCTCTCTCTCTCTCTCTCTCTCTCCCTCTTTCTCTATTCGCTTGATCGACGTTACGTCCAATTGTTTCTATTGACGTTTCGCATTTGCTGACGCAGCATCCGGCAGCTCCTCATCGTGCAGATATGTAAAGGGTCAATGGTCGGAATGCGACTCAAATACCAACACGCGGTCGCGCACTCTGAGCCTCAAGAAGGGCGACAAGTCCTGCGAGCAGACCAAGACTATACAGAAGAAATGTAAGAAAGGTGAGTCCGCGATTAATGCATCGTTGCAAAAAGCGAATTCGGGAATGCATTTTAATTCGATCGTTGATCGCAGCATGTCGATACGAGAAAGGCACGTGGAGCGGATGCGCGAATCAGATGATGACGAGAATCGATAATTTGAAAGCGAACAGCGATACATCCTGCGAGAAGACGCGACGGCTCACCAAGAGGTGTAAACCAGAGACCAATACCAAGAAATCTGCCAAAGGTAATACCTCTCGTTCGATCGATTGATTTGTCGTGACAGCCCGTAGGGTGAAGAAAATTTAAGCAGCAAGCGCGAGCCCTTGTTTGTTTTTTTTTTGTTTCCAGGTGATCGATCGAACAAGAAATCGGGCAAGCAGTAATTATCCGCCATACAATCTCCAATAATTTCTTCTAATCGGGCAACGAAAGCGCACTTTCATCTCTACGATCCCCCAACTTCTTTCGATCCCTTTTCCTATCACTAATTGCGAGGCAGAATACAAATTTGAATCGATCGTCGATCGAAACGTTTATTACACACACACACACACACACACACACACACATATATATATATATATATATATATATATATATATATATATATATATTACTGCCTAGGAATCATTTGCATTTTGAATGCAGATGCGTACCGCGTAACTGTAAACCGTTTTCAAAGTGCGCTGCAGCCGTCGATTAATTACTGTTAATAATTACGGGATACTGCATACGTTTCGGTGATCACATCTGTTCTCGGCAGTAACTCGGTTATTAACCCTTCCAGGGTTTTCTTGTGCTATTGTATTACTATTAATTAGTAATAATTTATATCAGGTGTATGTTGCGCGTTAAATTTTGGCTTAAATGTTTTGACAACTTCAACTTCCGAGTAAACGTATTAGATTGGTTACATCTAATAATAGGTCTGAGGTTTGTATGGAAAATATCATGTTCGTAAGCGTATGCCTGTCGAAGAGACTCTTCTATCTAACCCATTGACATAATTTGCAACGAGTTCCCCTGTTAGAGGAGTTATTGATCGCATAAAGGTATTCTAAAAATGGACGATGGTGAGATCTTGGAGGGTTAAGCCGCGCAATCAACCGAAGAATTGATTGGGAACCGATACGTAACATGTTTGAGATGACGAAAGCTGAACAGGGCCGATCGTCTAGACACATAGTGATGCAGTTTGTGCATTGAATTTTCGCGAATTTGACACTCGCATCTCTCGATGCGACATTTTTTCATGACTTGTGAATTCGGATATTTAAAGATCTGTAAGGATTCAGGAGTTAGCTTTCTTAGCGTGTTCTTGCAAAATCTGCACCACTGATTGTTTGATTAATGAGCGTAGGACACATCGTAGAGCTCCTTGACTAGCAGCAGCCGCCATTTCGGAGGTTCGCAGAGGATAAGATCATCCGCCAAAGTTGTTCTCTCGTCTTCCCGCAGCGATATTATATTATTATTAATATTATTAATATTATTGTTTATCACACAAGAAGCAGCAGCGACCCCCATTTGGCTTAGCTGTTGATCCACTTAAAATCATGTACAATATTTGTCATACTAAACAGCTTTCATTCGATTGTCACGTAAATATACAATGTTCGGTGTTCAAAGTAACTGTGTCCTGTATCATATAACATGCGCGAGATATTCCGACAATTATTACGCCGTTGCGAAGGTTCATCAATTTAAATAAGGATGCTTGAGCGAGAAGCATCCGTCCTGTGTGGCATCTTCAAAACGGTCACGATGAATCAAAAATTATGAAATCAAAAACGAACGAACGATCAAACGGTACACATCAAAATGACATTTGTCGAGAGAATTAAAATAAAATGCGAAAAAAATATACTATATTATTTAGCACAGAATGTTCGCGCGAGCCTAATGAATTTATCCGGAATCCTCCGCGCTCCTCTCGGCAGGACGTTGTCACTTCCGATGTTAATATTCGCAATTAACGTTATAATAATATTGTATCAAGTGATAACTGGCAATTATGGAAACTCGCCAATGAGCATGAAAATCAAACTGAAATAACTCGTCGTCTCATCAAACATGCACGCTCGCGCGTGCAGGAAAGAGAGAGAAAGAGAAAAAGAGAGATAGATCACTGGATATCTTTTCGACACTACAAAAATCAAATCCCTCCTCCCTGCATACAAGATTGTAATTCGTTTTTAAGTCTAGATGTATAACCGGAGAGCTCGTCGATGACAAGAAGTTAAGCCTGTTTGCGCGTTTGGTATATATACACGCGAGTGCGAGTTGCGTCGTGCGGATGTGTCTCGCAAGAATGCATAGGGGTAGATGAGACCCGAGGAGAGAGTATTTTTCACATACAAGCATATAATATTTTGAAGATATCTCTTCCTCATCTCCATCTAAATCTCCGATACACGACGGAGACTCGATCCTTCAGCTCCGAAAATCGAGAACGAACGTCGAGATTATCGGCGAATTCTTCCACGCGTCGGATTCCGAGGACCTCCAGGAGTTCATCTAAGACCCTGTGGACGCCGTACGCGCGGAATCGCGCGCGCGTAATCGTCAAGCGCCTAGTTCTAGCTCCTGTATTACAGCATATCATCATTACGCATGAAGCGAATTTTATCGATAAACTAGGATAGCGTTATCTCCGTTTTATGGACTCTTCGCTAATTACTGTCCTCACTGATCCCACAAATTCCTCCAACCGATGAACTCGACTTCACCGGATACATTCGTCGTTCCCTCCATCTCGAATTGCCAAGGTCGAAGCTGTGTTCCGCATCGAGACCAGTTCGTACCAGGGACACATCACGGAAGTCGACTCGTTATATGCAAAAGCATTCAATGTGTCTCCCATGAATGTTACATCTATTTTATAATGCGTACTAATTGCATGTGTGATCTATTCGCGGAGATCACTCGCGCTATTCCTCTCGAAAAAGCTTCTTTGATGTCTGAAGATTCCGGAAAAGCGCAATCGTTACAATTTTTATGAAATGCGCGAATTTGCACGCCTCTTAGTTTTCATAAGAATCTTATGTTCTTAACGATCGTGCAGGATTGCGGAATTTCTGAACCATCCGAATGCGTCGTGCAGTTATCTTAGCAATGTAAAACAGATGTAACGACTCTCGTGCTTGACTTCTCTGTGTGGAGTTCGCAGAAAGCTCTCCATGTTTTAATCGCATTGTAACATAGCATGATAGAAAGATACATCAGTAAACCTAGAGACTAATTTTTCAAATCCTTCGATAAAACTACAGGATGTTTCGAGGAGAATGCGTGCGTCGATAGCAAATGTCCGTGCTCCTTTGGAGAAACTTCGAAGTGGATTTCTCTTTGACTACGCAAATTTTTAACAAGTCATTTAACAAGAATTAAATTCTGCAAATCGGCACCTGCGCTACGACACTATCAAGAAAGATTAGCACAATTTTTATTTTCGTCTTTTATATTATATAGTTCCGCTCTGAAAAATCCCTCTCGATAGTTCTTCCAGGACAGCTTTTTGCTACCTTCGTGCACTGCATTCTACGGAATATATATAAATCATAGATATTCTAGATATTATAATAAGAAAATCGTTCAAAACTTTATTCGTTAGAATTAAAATAATTAGAGACATACAAATCACCCTTCTAATTACGGACCGTTGAGTTTCATGATCGTCGATCTTGTTGATGATTTAATCTTGTTAGTGAAACTATAGAAATTGTATTAGACTGCTTTGACCATTTCCATTGGTATGACAGATTGCTAAAAATTTTCTACGTATTTCGTTAAAATTAAACAAATTCGATTGTACATTTTCCAAAGACGTCAATTTGTTATACAAATCGATAACTGCTTCGCAACGATTTAGATAAATAATTGTTATTTGTATAAATCGTTGATCGCGCGGTTGTTTCATTATGGACAGTTTCGTCAGATCGTATAGCTTAGGATAGCTCCTGAATTTTGGATGTACTGTAGCTCGATGAAATCGATGATTTTCTTTACGAACTACTATAAAAATTGTATAATGCATCTACTTACTTATTGAAATAATTGTGTAACCATTACACATGTAACAAAAATCCAATGTTGTCAATAAAAGTAAAATATTATATATACAAGAGTGATGTGATCCATTCAAATTGCGTCGATCGGGGTTTGTACAATTTCGTAAAAAGATCTTCAAGGTAGAGATTTTTATGATATGTGTTTTATTCATAAAATGAATTCAATATAAAAATTACAAAAGTGCTCAATTATCAACATTATACTTAAAAAATTATTCGAACAATGTATATTTAATAATATCAAAGAGACATGTGAACGGACATAAAAAGTTCTTTTTCAAAAGTTTTTTTGCTATAATTTATATATAATTCCATTTCATAAAAATTCCTTAGGAATTGCACTAATTTTCGACAAAGGCACGTACGAGTCTATATTACTAAAAAATATATTAGTACAAATACATAGTAAATGGACGGATATAATCATCTAACTTACATGACCAGTATTGTGTATACGCAATATTCTGTCTATATATGAAATGTGTGTCACAGAGAAAAAGCAGTTATAAATAGTTTGGAAGTTATTTACGTTCAATTTACGTTTATAGCAAAAGTACTAATCGGCAGTTTCATTTTTTAAATGAAAGAGTACATTTTCGAGACGGTAATATTTTGTTTTCACGCCATGGAGAGAGATAGTTTTCTGGAATACGCTTTGCCTTCCCATTCTTGATCAGATGGCAATGGCTCGTGTCGTAATTTGCAGAGACGTGCGCCATATTTCAGCATTACGATTATAATGCAAACTACGAAGAGAGTCAGGCAGGCCGTGGCAGGCCAGAAAACGTGCAAGCCCATAATAAGATATTTTTATACTGTCTGAGATTACAGTCTATTTACAACTAGTGTCGTGTGCAATTATTGAAATAACTTGCGAAGCAAGTCGCAGTGGTGTCTCAATTTTTAAATTAGATTGATTTTATAAAAAAATAAAAATTATTCTTTTAATATACGTAAAAGCAGATCAATAAATCTATGAAAACAATGTTGGTGAAAGTTTCAGTGTATAGTAGCTAAGGCACAGGCTTCACAGTGCAATTAACTGGGTGCAAAGGGCTAATTAGACTCTATTGGACTCAATTAAACTCTTTGACTTTGAACATATTCTTAAGCGTAGGTGTTACTACTACTGTTTTCCAACACAGTTCTCGCCAGTTGGTGCTGCCAGCTATTTTAGATCTCACTCTCGCGTTTTTGCATCTCCATGTACTCCTGGGGTTGTGGCGTGGTACTCTGAGACTCCGGATCGTGATACTGAACAATCTCGTGCCTCACTTGGGGATACTTGATGAGACCAGGTTCTAACTCGCTAAGATCAAGCGGCGGTGTTTTATGCGGCAATACAGTCCATAAAGGCTGGATCCACCTATTGCCTAAATCCCAACAGGATAATATGCTATTAAAAAATAAGAGAAACTGTATCAGTCGCGCGCGCCCGTAAAAAGAAACTACGTGATGTGTATTCTTACGTACAGACTGAAGAAAACTCACCGGAGTTGCGATCTTGCCAATATTCACGGTGTCGCGAGCACCAACAGAACACGATGTTCAAGACAAATAGAAATACGCCTAGGACGGTGCAGAGAGCAATTGTGACATAGAATGCAGTGAAGTCGCCGTACAAGTGCTCCTTAAAATACGGATTCTTCAAGTATTCGTCGCGCTCGTCTAGAATAGACATGTCACAACGTTAACGGCCACGTTACTCGCTTATTTTCTGAAAAAAAAAAAGGAAAGAGGGAAGTTCTGTAAGTGTAATAAGAATGTTGCAAGCCTATCAGGCGTGGCTTGGCGCGACGTGCTACATAGGATATATACACACAACTTTGTGTACACTGATTGATGAATCGCGTAGCTATCGTTATCGGTAATCTTTACTACGGCACGCACAAGTACGCGCAGGCAGATAAAAATAGATATTGATTTAGGTCAAAAGCAGGTGTGTATATGTGCTTACGTATAAATTTCCACGGGTCACGCGCGTCCTATTCACGACTTAAGCATACCTCAATGGCGGTTCGTTTTTTTTCTTCTCTCTTCGTGCCGTCGATACCAATTCTACTTGGCGGTAAAACGCTTCCCTGGAAGTTGGGCGATAAGAAAAGGAGCAGGTGGTTGGATCAACTCCACACGCCACATCGAACGTACGCTGGAATGTTTGAACGGTGTTAGATCACTCGTATTGGGCGGGGCATTTTATTCAGTGGGGGAGATTATTTGTGACTTGCGTACTACTTCAACTCGTTATTCAATTAAGTATGTCGGTAAGTTTGAGGTTGATAAATTAAAAAATTAACTATACCGACTGAGACGACAAGTAAAAGTGGAAATCAACGGACGGTAACAGCCAACCTCATGTTGATATATTGATCGAAATATAAATTTACGTAAATAAGTAATTTATTAGAAAAAATGAAAATAATTTTTAAGACAACGTACAAGTTGACAGTAAATTCAACATATTTCAGTTATGAATGTTCTCGAGTAGCCACAACACACATATTTTCTAACGAGATATCGGTGGAAATATAATAAAGCAGCTCAGCCTGAAATCCAACGCTCTTCAAAAAGACCAAACGACCCCAATTCAGCAGTGTTTTAGCTTTGCGCCCGATAACTTCACGTTCGTCTGATTTCGAAGAAATTCTGTTAGCAGTGTCTGATGTTGCATCACTTGGCGAATTAATATCGCTCTTTAATCGACAGCCACAAGTCGCCCAACTGACTATGCTGCATAGAACAGGAAACTCGTCCGCGGTGAAGCCACATTGTTGCAAGTACTTTCTGCCCACGTATGACGAGTACTCGCACTTATGATGACAACAAAACGCGACGATTAGACCGCGTACATTGACCTTGGGTTCGCTATTCATCGACTTTACTAAACAACGTATTGCCAAGTCTGAAATATCATTGCCATCGATTATAATATAAAACAAAAATAAAACATTGTCAATAGTGACAAAATGAATGTACCAGTGGCTGTTCCGCAGAGATGTTTTGCTATGCCGACCTTGTATTTGATCGGCTGGATCTCAGAGATTTGATTCAGCTGCAGATCAGCAATATCGGCGCGTATCCTTTTTACTGCGAGATGACTTTCCTCTCTCTTAAGCTTATTGTCGCTTTTGTGCCGATGACTAGAACGATCGATTAGTAATATGCAAGAGTTTGACTTATCCTTTATAATCTGTCCCAACCAATATGTTAACTGAGCTGTTTAAAGTACTTCATTTAGTACATTGTATAGCGTGATTCATTAAAAATAATAACGAATTGTTCGACAAGTAAAAATGAAATTTCATTAAAATAAAAAATTTAAGAGAATCAGCAAATGCCGTTACAATTGAAATGTACCTTTTCCAGCTCCAAATTCGATGAAACAAGTGTCGTCTTGCACAAGATTAGCTTGCTCCAGATGCCCGAGCAGAGATGCATTTTGGAGCAAATGCTTTCTAACTTTATTGCCGCTAGTTTCATCATTTAATTTGTCTTCAAGCACGTTATGCCTTAGAATTGTTTGGGAAAATTCTGGTAACTCATCTAAATGAGACATAACATATATATATATATATATATATATATATATATATATATATATATATATATAAAGACATGAAAAAGGAATTCATTTTTTAATCAAATCAAATTATACTTGACAGAATTGTGTGTTATATATTTTAAGATTACGTTTACATGAAATATTTACATATTGTTTACGTTAAGTTCACATGAATTTTCTTTATAATATAAGAAATAATACAAGAAATGTAAAATATGTAAATTATTATTGAAAAAATTAAATTTTGCGATTGTTAATACATCTGACTCTAATATTGACAAATGAAAATATATAAGCAAGAAAGTTTTTGCACAGTACAACAATAAAGAACATAAATTGTTCTTTGTCATAAATTATTTATATAGATGATATAATACAGTTTCCATAATTTACTTTGTACATACATGTAGATGTAGATTATTACATTTTACATGTAAACCCTGAGGCTTGAATACAGATGATTTAATCATACCATAGGCAGCATGAATCTTCCTTATCACCATTCTTATGATGGATTCGTCGAGCTGCGACAGTGGCATGCGCGGCGGCGTCACAATAGACTCATCATCCAAGTTTGTTCCTTCAACCACGAACGTCGGCTGTGCATCCAGTCTTCGTTTGACGTTGCACACGCCCAAGTGCTTTGTCAGCTTGGATCTGTAGCATGTACTGGAAGAAGACAAATGTCATGATACCACACTAGAATCCACCGAATTTAATGAATACTTGCTGTGTGGGATCCAGCGGACATGGCACTCTCTCATTCTCGATGTTGGAGCCAGCGAGATCCCGTTGATGCTCGCCGCAGTATTGATGACCTTTTTGCACTGTCATTCGACAGAATCGCTTCTTGCGCTCAACAAAGTGCATGCAGTGACTGCTGTCCATCATATTCTCACGAAAAATTTCTTAGATACTTTTCTTAGAAGAGGTTTTGTTATGTTATATTTCACTGGGTAGTGGATTTACGCTTTTAATTTTTCCGTGAGATTATATGAGCCTTGTTTCACCTTGTTTAATAATCTGCCTTGTTTAATAATAATCTTCTTCATTATATTAAAGTATTTCTCCACCTTCGTGCTTTGATCAATATATTCTTCCTGAATTTCTCTTGGAAGAAGTCGTCGCAGGTTAGGATTATCAGTCTAGCAAGAAGTGACGTGTTCGATAATTATACTTATTCGCTGCTAGATGACGCCATCGTTCAATTTTTCCACAAATAAATCAAGATTAGTTTCGCCAACATTCCTAACGAGGGCGTTGCAAGCACTGATTATGCACTCGCATGGATCTCGGATTCGTCGATTTCAATCGCAAGCCCTCGATCGAATGTCGTATAATCTCACTCACCGAAAGTACCGACAAAAGAAAATAAATAGCAATTATTGTAATCGCGAGACTCCGTCTTGAACGCAATAAAAAATTCAAAAACTGATTCTCTCAAGCGTGCATCGAGTCGAGGCTACAAATTTAGCCATGTCAAATCTTATAGATCTTCTTGGGGCGGCGGTTCCATTGGTTTTCCTTTACAAATTTTTCGCGAATCCTTTCGAACAATATTTTCGAATTACTCTGGTATATTTATCGTTCACCGCTGGAGAGACAGGGAGAGACTCGCGAGAGCGCGCGAGTAATTCGCTAATGTAGAGCTTACCCCGATACCAGCCCATCTCAAAGTTCACCTTTTGCTTCCCCTCATCTTTCTGCCTCCAGCCCGTCCGACCCCTCGCTCGTCCTTCGTAATTCCCTTTTCTCGTAGCTCGTTCTCTCTATCCTCCCACAACTTTTCCCCGGTCGGCCTCTCTGGCTGCCTCGCGCTCGCGTTATCTATCCTCTTGAAGCGAGCTATTACCCGATTGTTTCTTAAATAAAATATCATCGGAGTCCCGTCGCCAACCACTCACAATAATAATTGCCTCGCCAGTGTGTCAACCGATCCACCCTCGCGCGCAACCCCTCATCTGTCTCACGGCCGCGCCGGATCCTCTCTCTCTCTCTCTCTCTCTCTCTCTCTCTCTCACACATTCTCCCCTACTTTCCTCTTTCTTTTTATTTTTTCCACCGCGCCGTCCGTCACGCGGATGTGCCTGTACCTGAAAAAGAAATTTGACGCTCTTGTACAATTCGCGTAATGTCATCATGTAATGACGTGATATCGTGGATCGCTCGCTCATTAACACGTTTAACCGACGGGACGCGCGTCAGTGCATAAATCTATTCTTTAAACCTGTTGCTTTTGCGAATATCGACGATTATCGACGATTTCGCGATATAGATGCTTCGAAAGAAT
>Ga0157364_1005190_pt1 | contig 13206 bp, 3 predicted proteins | sample AttsexASBM2_FD_111476 | JGI IMG/M metagenome (GOLD analysis project Ga0157364, IMG submission 111476) | Fungus gardens microbial communities from leaf cutter ant in Ribeirão Preto, State of São Paulo, Brazil - Atta sexdens ASBM2 | ecosystem: Host-associated > Fungi > Mycelium > Unclassified ... | reverse complement strand
GTTCTCCCAAAATATAACTAAAATATTATAATTATAAAATATTATAATTTATAAAATATTATTCATTTGAATCATTTTTGTAGTAATTTCAACTTTTTTATGGTTATAATAACTATAAGTATAGTCGTTTAAGTTGCCAACTATATACATTTATTGCTAGAACAGTACATACATGTACTGTTATTATTATTATTATAGAAGTAATAATTATAGTATAATTATAGTAATATAGTATAATTATAGTAATAATTATAGTTACAAATACCAAACATTTTTCTCTCAGTGTACTTTCATACTTAAATTAAAATAAGTAAATATATATCGTAATTTCATAAATTATAATAATAAATAAAATAAATAAAATAATCTTGTTGCAATTGAGTCATGTAAATAATAAAATTTTATACAGAATAGAATATACTTATATTTATATATAAATAATATAATTAAAAAGAAATTTAAACAATTCTTAATGCGTGTAATATTCCAACAAAATTCCCATCACTAGTTATTATTATGACATACATTACGAATAAACAAATGAAACATTTGAATTTCTGGAATAAAATCCGCGTGAATGGATGGACGTTGACGCGCATTTTAATTAACGTCACTTCTCGACGAAATAATCTACTTTTTTTTTAAATCTCTGTTATGCCGCATACAGTTACGATGAACTGATCGAAAACTCCGATGGATTTTCGGCGCCGCGATTTCGACCGCGTTTACGCGATGCGTCCGAATGCGTTCATCGATCATATGCGAGAGAGTTAAATGCACCTGTGTGTCGCTCGCGCAATTTGACAGGGCGGTGCTTTCGGAAAATCGATTTGCCGGTAACATGCGGGTCGATGTCACCTACAATATGATGCCACATCAACTGTCATAGACAATTTATTACCGGCCTTCCAAAGATCTTTTTACTGATATGAAACTTACTGTAATTGCAACGTCGCGCATCGTACACGTTTCGTTGTTTTTATATTCATTTTCTCTTTTTCTCGCTCTCTTTCATCCAAGCAATTCTTTAGAAACGTAGATCATAAGGATTGCATCGTTTCATATTCTCGTTTGACGCGAATCCGAGCTGGCTTGGTTTAGATATCGCTTACTAAGCGAAACAAGAAAAACTTACATCCCCGACAATGTACACCGGTAAAACTGTGTCGCGAGCATTTCGGAGGACTGTACTTTTTAGCGAGATCGTCAGGACGCAACGTATGTCGAAGTAAATTTATGGGCCAATCCGCCGGAGCCATTAATTTTTGCATCTCGAAACGACGGGGTTTCTGTTTGTAACATAAACGTAATTTGTTCGGTGGAAGAATAATTATTTGAGTTGCGCAATTACAACGTTCGTTTATTTTTGAAAAATAAACGAGTATTACTAATTTTAATAGATTATTGTAAAATTTACAAAAAAGGAAATAAGTTCTCTACACAGGTAGAAAATGTGTGGTAGTTTAACACAAGATGATTATGTTAGGAAATAACAATATTACATAAAATATTAACACGAAAAATATAATACTGAAACAATTTGTAAATAAGTTGTGCAAATGTATTTAAATATAATTTAAAGTATATTTTAATTAAAATTAATATCTAAATATAATCTGATAAATGTACACATTTATTATTATAAGGTTTATATTTTAAAATAATTTAAAATATATGAATTTTCATCATTTGTTTTACTCATAAATTGTATTATTTTAATTAAAAATTGTTGAATATCAATATAATATAAAATATTTAAATAACCACATTATGTTAACTTGACACTTGGATTAAAAATACAATACAAAAATTTTAATAAGAACCGATTTTAATATAAAACAAATATAAAACATTTTTTTACTGTACAATAAATACAATTTTTAAATACTTATTAATTCGATTGACATTATATACAACATGCGCCTTCTCTTCTTTTTGTAACTGTTTATCAAGAGACATTTATCAAAATAAATTTCTTGCAGCGCATTACAAATATCCTACATGATTAATCGGTTCTCTAATAACGACTTATTTTTGCATTGAAACAACACCCGTCTTAACTGGAACCATTAATAATTTTGCGGTCACGTATTTTAATAATCGTAGATTTTTTAAATTATTTTTCATCACAATCCTCCACAATGTTGTATTTTTATCCTCTTATTGTAAATTCTAATATTCTTTATTAAAAGAAACGAAAGACTTTCAAGTAAGTTAATCTAATGTGTTTTTGTAGCACTTTTGTATACATAGATAACAATTTCGTTTGTTGTTCTCCTGGATCTTCCTGGACAGCACATCCTAGTATGAACGCGACAGCTCGACAAAGCTATATCTTTTGCTCCAAGTTTGCAACGGATCACTTTTGTTTCTTTTAAAAGTAACCCATATGGATAGTTTATTGATTTGTCTTTAAATAACAGAGACAAATACTTCCCAATAAGATTTTAAAATGTTGCACATAAATGCGTACTCTTACATTAATCGATCAAAACACATTATTGTTTATCGCATTTCTTTTAATAACTTACATTTTATATTCTGTGCATATAAAAGAGGCATAAATATCGAAATATTAAATAATATTATGTATAATATGCAATGAGTGTTATATATTTAAAAAATTTATCTAAATCTCCCCTTGTACGCAAATTTTTTAATTGCATTTTGAAGGTTTCATCGGTTTATTAAAACTGTACTACACGTAGCCTCTGAGAGAATATTCTAATATCAATAAAATTTAATATTAATAAAGTCTGGTATGTGTCTTTATTGACGACAAAATAAAATAATTATTGCAAACTAAAAAAACTGTTATAATGAAAAAGTTACATTATTAATTATACCGTTTTAACGTTCTATCAAAATTTTTATATTTTAAATTTAAATCATTTTTTAAATGAATTATTTAACGTAATATCAATGTTTTATATAGTATTACTTTATTCCTATTTTATGCATGCACAGAGATGACTTGCAATAGTTTGTCGGTACAAACAGCAAGGCAACAGCCATTCTTTCCGAATGGCTTATAGGAAAGACCGCTTTGCAGATTATTAAAAGCTACCGTCAACTCAGATTCCGTGTGACAGATAGGAAATGCCTATAGCCGTTAGCGTTCTCCATTTATCAAAAATCGTACACGCTACGTCAATCTCGGAAATTGAGGCATCCGTCAGTACACGTCTTTTCCACGGAATACTTTAAAATATCTACAATACATCGTTTGCATATATCTTATTTTATGCGTTCATAACGTATTTTATAAGATGCAATGTAGTATAAAAATAACTACATCCGATTCAGTTTATCCGATATGAATGAATATAAACTTCGAACACCGTAAAAACGATATGAATGCAGTGCTAGAAAAAATCTAGTTGTATATAAATTGAAAATCTAGTAGATTCAAAAACTATCAAATAATTTACGGACAATGAGAGCGTTACACAGCGCGGGAATTGCACAATTTATAATAATCTTAAAAATTCATAATATATTATTGTAAAAATATATTATTGTATAAAAACAAAGACTAGTAGATTCAATCAATACGTCTAAATCTACGTTGGAAAATAAACGAAATCCTTCTAGAAATTACCAGATGATTATTTCCTAATATCCTAATCCTATTTCCTTTCTTGTTAAATATTAGAATTTCTTAATAATGATAATGCTAAAATAAAAAGGAAACTCCAAAAATGATCAAATGGATCATTAACTAATGGACGTAATTTATTACCTATTTTTGTATAATTATATACATTTATTATATTATAATTATATACGAAAACGATCTATAAAATATCCAATCCAATTATGATAATCAGAAATTCTGTTCTCACCAAAATGCATTTTATCATGTACATCTTGTAATTAAAACATTTTTCTCGATAAGCGTAATCCAATTTGTCCAATATATTTCAAAAAATATTTATACCAGTCCAATAAAAACATCGTACATCCTCTTTATAGACTTGAAATATTAACTTTTCTTTCAATTGTATAAAACCAGAAAACTTTCTTGTAATAAAATCGAGAGGAAGAATATCAAATTCTGTCAGTGGTTGTGGAAAAAATCGCGATATAAGATTTATTAGAATATTCGATGTAACAATGCATAATGTAATGTATCATGATAGTGTATCGCGTTTTATTGAAAACACAAAGTTCGACTATCCCATTGACAATATGTTAAAGACAAGATAGTGAACTCTTCGCGATTTATAATACTCATTTCGGGTTGAGTTAGGAAAAGCCCCGGCACGGGAGGAAAGTTTAGATAGTTGGCCCGGCGGAGGCGATCTGCAACATCTGGTTACTGTGTAACTTAGGGATGGTGATGGTATTGTAAATATGGATATTGCAAACAATTATCCTATTCGCTTCCGTGATAAACGGCATTTCTCTCGCAGATTACATATACTACTTGTGCGGTATTCTATGCAAGTAATTTCTCGAGTAATTCTAACATTTCATGCTCGTTTATCAGTACGATATTAATTGTTGATGTTTATTACATAATTACGATTCCATGAAAAGATAATTTATATAATTTGCCTTTGAAATAAATGTAAATTATTATTACAAACACATATGTATTATTTTCCAATTCAGTCGCGGCTTTTCCAAGTTTAATTACTCTCCATTTCCTGTTTCGCAAATTGTATCGGCCCGATATGGAATATTCCACGCTTAATTTACATTTACCACCAGTAAACGTTTCGCTTTACCGTTCTACAATTTCCTAAAGTAGTAATAAGTCACTTAAAAATACTTTTGCAAGAAGATAACACCCAGGAGACAGACCGGATGAAAAACGATTAGCGGAAGAAGCGCCGTGCTATCGCTTATATGAAGCCGGCGTGAATAACGACTTTCGCCACGTTTAATGTATTACTGATCACGAACCGTGTTTTATGAGTTTTGATAACGTCAACGATACAGCGAGGGAAATTTGGCATTTTCCAAACATATTGTTCGCAACTTTTTTTTTGTTAACGATTAGAAGTTGTATCATTTTATGCAATTATTAAAATATATATTTATACATTTAGTGCAATTTATGGCAATTATGAATAGTGACAGCGATAAATTATTTGATTTAAAATATGTGCGAGAATTCAATAATATCAGATAATTAAAATAATTAAATATAAATTTGTATCAAAAGATATTATATATGTATTAATATTATGAACAAATTTAATCTTTTTTATGATGCAAACGTAACAGAGCATTTAATTTTATGTCATTTATTTAGCAACGATATTTGTTGTTGTGCGGATATATGCAATGTGATCTCTTCATAAAGTTAACAGAGTTTGTAGAGACAAAAATAGAGAATGTAAATATGAAGCAATAACTGAATATCGATTCCAACGATATATTTTAACGTTTTAATGACGTATCAGTAACAACCTGAGTATTTTTGGATTATGACGTATCGTTCCGGTCAGTTCACATTACAATCGTATTTTTCCTTCTAATAAATAATACATATGATGTGACGTGCGAGTTGTATGCATAAATAGATTTTTGCATTTTATTCTGTTTATCTCACTTATCAATCTGACAATTAATAAAAGAAAAATGCATCATCGAGTATTATGTTAAATTATCGCCAATCGACAGATATCTCTATCATATTAAGCCTTATTACTCTTCGGAATTATTGAGATTCATTCACCCCTTCATAAGCATAAAATTTTTTCCAACAAACACATTTTGAATATCTTTTCTTTCAAAAAAGAAACTTGAACGTTATGAGGCATCGATATTAGACACAAGCTGCTAAAACATTATGACATTGAAGTTGTCGTGTGAAGAAGATTAATGTAAATTGTTTCGAACTTGGGACAAAATACACGTCATTATGCGATAGTCCGTATCTTGTAGCTAGAACGTAGCAATTGTACATCGTATCATACTAGTGAGAATTATCCGATTGTTATAACATCACTCCACACAGTGAAATGTATTCGCGCGCCTCAACTTCTATAAAAGTACACCCTATTTTGATAGATATGTGGTTAAGTTGTTAATGATCTCCATTTTGTGCCTTATCGCGCGTACGCCTGCATGAGAAAGATGTTTTTTTTTTTTACAAAAAGACTTCATTCTGAAATGACGTCATCCGTTCCACTGTGACAAAAAATCTGACTTTCCATAATTTCCTGCATAATTTAAAGCAATTTCTTTATAAAAAAAAAAGGCACAGTTTAAAGCAATTTTTTTATCAAAAACAACTTTTTTATTAAATACCCATAGAAAAAAATTTCTTTCTTTTAATATGCACTCCACGAAACAGATATCGTCGTCATCGCAAAGACCAATTACGCTCGAAAAAGTTCTCGTATGCAGCACGAAGGGTGATGCCAATTTATCTTTATGAGGTACCGCGAATACAGATCTGAAACGTCTTGCAAATTAGATACCGTCGCTGATACCGTCGTGGCCCGAACCCGTTTCTCTTGTCTATCTGTCTGTCTATCTCTCGTTTCGTCGTATCCGCCGTGCCGTACGAATAATAACGAATCCAATGAAGCGAAATCTCGGAGCGGCGCTACGTGCGCTCACAACCGCTGAGAAATATCTGCCGCCTGTAGAAAAATGCAGGACGAAATCTCTTTACCTGCTGCTTTTCTTGCTACGAAGATTCCGCTTGGAAAATTGCGATCCCTCCTCTCCTCATGTATACGACGAAAGGTTCTTCTTTCCTTCCTTCTCATTTTCTTATTCTTCTTATCGTGTATTGAGTATAGTATTGTATTGAACATGCCATACGCTTCCCCGTACATTATCCCGTTCATTCAAACAAGTGTATAAGTCACGAAAATTGCATGCGTGACTACTCCCTTTTTCTCTCTTTCTCTCTCTATCTTCATATCGAATTCAATTCGCTCGCGAAATTGTTCCGCTGATCTGACAACATGGTAATAAATGCAGCGAATCGAAAGAAATTCAAGTGTGACGCGAGATATTTCAGCAATAGTAAATAGAAATGTCATCTTTTAATATATTAAAAGATTAATAAAAATATTCAGATTATCCAGATCATATCAGTGATATCGAAATCATATATTAATATCTCGCTGACTATCTACAGTTTTTAATCGAACAAATTTAATATATTTATAGTTTTGAGAGAAAATTGGTTGTATTTACTTTATAATATATTTCTATCTACTCTATATACATTAAATTATATTTAATACGATTGTTTTGAAATACAATTAAAATATTCATTTTTTTTATCTGTAATAATTATATTGCAGAGAAGCAATATAATAAAAACATTGCAAAGAAGAGTTTGATTTTGATTTTAATATATTATAATTGAAGAAAAAAAGAGAGTGAGAATTAATTATTTTTTTAAATGAATTTAATAAAATAATTAGACAATAATTGCAGACAAATGATGCAGGGAAGATTTTGATTTTAATTTTACAATTCAGAGAAAGAAAATTATTTTTTAAATCTTTCTTCTATGATATCAGTACCTATTTTATTTTTTTTAATGTTTGAATTATGTCATGAAGTTAAAAATATTCGTCATATGAAACATCCAAAATAATTATTCGTATTCGCTTTATCTGGTCTGTAAAAAATGATGTTAAAATCGATCTTCGTGTAATTTGCTTTTCATGTAACATATGGTACTTTTTGCAATATTTCTAAAATAATAACCAATATATGATCAGAATTACAATATAGTTTCAATAGAATTAATAGAAGAGAAAATAGGAATTGTAAAGCTTATTTTTAACACGAATTTATTTTTAACAACACAACTGAGCCAGTATGTTTTCTACATTAGAGTGTAATTGCTTCTTATACGTATCTTAAATGACATTCCACTCTAATTATTCTCTAATTGTTCCCATATTAGAAAATTATTTTTTAGAGTTGTGTATTATATTTTTAAATAAAAGTATAATACTGAGCTTTTTACAGACGATATAAAAATAACATAAAATCAATATTTCAAATTTTATTAATATATTCTTAATATCACCAATCCAATTTCAGTTGAGAGAAGATAATTTCTCGTAAGAACTGAAGTGGTTAACTCTTGATTTCTCACAGAAAAGCAGCAGGTGGTTTCTAGATGCTTGAGAAAAAAACGAGTAGATAGTCTCGGATCTTTAGTAAAGAAATGGATTTATTCATTTTTTTCTTGTACAAGTAGTAGCAAAAGTTAGATGAGTAGTTGGATTTGGAGATTTAGTAAAAAAGTGCAATAGGATTTAGAACTTTCTAAAGGATAAAGAGATTTAGATAGCAATCGTTGGTAAAAGTTATAACATTTGGTACGAGATTCCAAATTTTAAACATATTTAGAAAAAAGTTAAGCTGATTGAAGACAAATCGACCTTGTAAGTTATACAAAATTATTTCGGGTATTTAGTTTAATTTGCAACCGTGCGCTTCGTATTTATTTTATCTCCTCTTTATTCACAAAGAGAGTCACTGTCTATTTCGTGTTTCATTTACATACAAATTGCTACGTATAAATGCATGTTTTCTTATCTTTGCAAAATATTTTGAACAGAATTATATACAATGATGCACCATATGCGTCTATTTCCGATTGCAACAATCTTCTTTGAGGCACTACTTCTTGCACATTTTTTATGTGGCTTTGACCTTTTCATCATTAGACGAAATTCGCTAAGTGCTGGCTCTGCGGGTCGAAATAGGTAATAATCCCTTGATACTTGGGATATGCCGAGCCAAGAACGACTTTCCACAGCACCAACGTTGCATTCGCCTCTTAAAAGCAGCACTCAACGGAACTCATCTTGGTATTAACGGTGTGAATAGCTATGGCATGAAGATATTTGCGCTAATGAGCAAAAAGTGCTACATTGCATATAGAGTGGACCAAAATAAATGGACGTTTCTAAAACCTAATTTTAAAAAGTAACACATATTTAACGGATTGATCACGCTATTTAGTTATCATATTATGTCTACATATCGGATAATTGAATTTTTAATCATTCTATTTAAATTGTTATATAATAAATAATTATTACTTTTTTAACATAGAAATAGTCACATGTGTTTTTATATCCCAACGACGAAAAAATATAAATTGTTATAAAATAGTTTTGTTATACATATTGTTTAATATATTTTCATTTTTTTTTAAATAATTTTTATAAACCTTTAAATAAGCAATTCCATTAAAAACCGATAATAAACAATCATTATATTAATTAAGATATTTATATAAAAACAATATTTTAAAATATTTATTTTTAAAAAATGTCATTTAACGTGCACTTTGTTTTAATTTATTTGGTTTCCACTTTTTTCAAAAAATTGTGATTAAATCCATAACGTTTTCAAATATTAACAATTGAAAAATAATCAATAATATATAACATATTGTTAATATATTGTTAACAAAAGTGATTTTAATTGGGATGTAAAAACTTCAAGCGATTGTTCACATAAAAAAGAACAAGATGGCTATTCTCGGATTAACAAAAATTATTTATTGCATAATAAAATGATAAGAATTCCATAATAAACTTTATTGCTCAATAAAGTTTTCTTCTAACAAAGACGTATCAGTACACGACAAATTCATTCTCACAATGTGAGCAGTACAAAAATTTGAGACAAAATTCTTTGCCTATCGCAGGTATACGTCCAATACAAGTGACTGCCATTTGTAAAGCAAGCCGCGCGCAGTCAATTCGATAAATGTCGAAGAAGTCGAAGATCGATTCACATATATTGATAGCTAGCTACCTACGGGATGGTCGCGTTCAGACTTTGTAAAGTTCACGCGAGCCATGAACGCGGGTGTAATAAGACGAAGTCTTGAATGGGACGCTCTAGCAAATTGAAGTTATCGGATAACTCTTCTCTCTCGCCTTTGTCATTCTACATAGTACAGTAACAAAGACAGATAGGACATGCTCGGAACTCCGTCTACATTTCGCAATTTTTTAACTTCTCATCCGTTTGCCTTAACTTCATCTATCTGCCCTTCTCATCGCACCCTATCTACATTCACCGTTGTAGTAACGTGTTGCCGCAAATTGAAGTTACTAAAGTAATTTTTTTCTCGTTCCGTGCCGGCGCTGCAAAATGGCTTGTCGGCAAAAATGATTTAAAGGCAGCTTTCCCTTTTCACCTTCATCAACGCTAACCACAGCCACACATCTTCATCGAATTAACAGGAAAACTTCATTTATATTCGTAGACTTGGCATATTGATTTGCGTGATTATTTAATATTATTTCATTTTTTATTGACCTCTTTTAAATTTGAATATATGACATATTCCCTCTCTCTTTCTTTCTCTCTTTTAATATTATCATTTTATATCAATATTATCATTTTATATCAAATAAATTAATTATAAAAATTAAACTTTTTAATGTGGATTAGCAAGAAATTTTAATTATAAGATAAATCTATTTTTACTCGCAAAGCTGGAATACATTATTAAATTTATAACGTCAAATTATATCCAATTTGAGTTATTTTTATAATAATCATTTCTAGGTCGCCCCCTACTTTTACACATTGTTAATTTAACTAAAACAATAGAGTTAAACAATGTAACTCAAGAAAATATATTAAATTCGATTCAAATTTAGTTTGTTATTTATTAAGTGCATACGTTATTTACTAAGTGCATACGTATGGACGTTATTTATTTGAAACAAACCGCACAAAAGGATTGATTTACATTTTGATACACATGGAAGTTAAAAATAACAGAACGTTATTTAAAGGAATTGGGTTACCTTTGACATTGAACAGTGTAGTTTAAATTTAGTGATTCCTATTTACAAAATAATAAAGGTTAGGTTACAATATCTTAAAGCAACTTTTCCTTTAGAACTTCACATTTCGCTGCAAAGTGTCATGGATTTATTCGATTGGAGAAGGATATAGATGAGTGTTGGTAAAAGTTGGACACACATGAAAGACGAGATCGGTGACGTTCTATAAAAGAATTTTAAACTTTTATCGCACTAAGGTCCACGGGCAAGTTTGATCATGCACCCTATGGTTCTTTCTTCTCGTGGAAAATATCGAAGGTTGGATCGACGGCTATCGATTCCGTAAGAGGTACGCGATCGCAGAAATATGTGCGCAAAAAGTAGGCAAACGTTAACGTAGCCGAGAATAATCTTGTTAGAGCAGCATGACGCAGCCTCAAGTCATCCGCTTTTTTTTTACGACGTCTATGTGCTAAGGAGAGAGCGTCACGTTTCTCTCGTGATATAACAATTAGGCGTTGCATATAAAGTAAAAATTTTTTCGCGAATACCGTACCTTCCATAAAGGATCGTCCGTGTTTGACGTCGTGGATTCTTACGCTCGCGCGACACGGCGCGACGGCGGAAAGATTGAGATTCGATAAGCTTAATTGCGCTCCACGTGTTGTAAAGCTTATATTTACCGACGACGACGACGACGACGACGACGACGACGACGACGACGACGACGACGACGACGGTGAAGTTTGCAAGTTATAACGGTTACACGTTTGCTCACCGCGCGCTTACGTGTGCGGCATACGCATCACTCTTTCGCATTATCCGTGATCTATTTACGGAATGTTACATAGCACGCCGCATTATATTTGCCTCCACCTTGTGTCGTACCGATAATGGCGACCGATAAACTACGTTGCGAGAAAAACACCTCGGGCTGTCGCGGCTTGTAAAGAACAGTTCAAGTTTTCTCACGTCAAATAGGAGAGAGAAAAAAATTCATTAGCAAAGTCTTTCTCATTTTTTACGATCGTGTCATTTTAAAGTTGCTCGCACCGGCTATTGTCTCTCATTCTTGTCTTTTCCAAGCCGTCGCTGACATTTATTTTCACCCAATAAGGGTTGATGAAGCGTCGTTTACAGCCCTTTGCGTCCGATGAACCGAGGAACTTTTGGATTCGTGCTTTGCGCGTTCCCGCGAGCATTAACACGATGAAATTACAGCACGTCGAATCTTTGCAACCGTCCGCGAACGTAAATCCTTAACTTTTTGCGCTCCAAGTGTCAATTAGGTTGCCGTTGAAAGCGCTGAAAGTGATTCGTTCTGCAATGGGTCGCCTACGTATTTTATTCATCCGGTTGAGCTTTCAACGCTTTTATTAGGATACTTTCTCTAAGCAATAATCAATTTACGGATCGTTCAATGTCATAGACAGTATTACTAAAATGTTATATTCGCTAATATATAACACAAATGTTCGTTTCTGTTGTAATAATGGTTAATCTCTTTCATAACGCGGAAATCACTATGAATCAATGCGGATTGACTTTTATAGATGTCGTAAAAAGTATATTATGCTTTATTTTGTTTAACGAGCATTTCAGACTCTTTGTGGCCGGTAATTTAATCGTGGTTATTCTAATGTTGACACCACCATGATATAGCTGCTGAAACGTAACATAACATCAGTGCCGAAATCATGGCAGAATGGTTTAACGCCAATTACTCTAACGCAATCGTTTTTAAATATTCAAATTTCATTTGCAAAACACTCGCGTATACATAGGTGCACGTATCGAATTTAAAGCTGTAACTCGATCTGTTTTGCGGCACCACATTGTTCGCGGAAAATCGGAAAATTCCTCAGGCGAGCTTCGCCGGGGTTTACTCAGTACAGAATGCGTGTTCGATAAAATTTCATATCCACCAGTGCGCCGCCGGTTTTCGTAGTCGTTTGTATCGGTCTGTCTCCCTGTGGCAGACCTGACATTACACGCGGGTCCGCCCGCGAGAATATCCCACTCATGAAACATTTATGATGCGGAGAATAGAAAAAGAGAAGAAGCCCCGATTTCACTGCGCCACCATACGAGATCAACACCGCCGATTTCGGGTCACCACTGTGAAGGATGTAAATCGCGCGTTGGCGTTCGATAGCGTGAAAAATAGGATATCGCCCGATATGATATCCTAGTCAGTTAGTCGGATGCCAAGTATCGAATTTTGAGCCAGGTATGCAACCGGCGTTTTCGGATAAACGGTCGTCGGACAAACGGTCGATTTATCGTTTTCTGTATTGACAAGAGTTTCCGTTAGTAATCGTAGCTATATATATATATATATATATATATATATATATATATATATATATATCAAGCATCTAAAACGACACAGAAATATATAAAAAAAAAATTCTAACTCTATATCTTTTTTTGCGTGCGCTTTATACATATCGAT
>Ga0157364_1005189_pt1 | contig 13208 bp, 8 predicted proteins | sample AttsexASBM2_FD_111476 | JGI IMG/M metagenome (GOLD analysis project Ga0157364, IMG submission 111476) | Fungus gardens microbial communities from leaf cutter ant in Ribeirão Preto, State of São Paulo, Brazil - Atta sexdens ASBM2 | ecosystem: Host-associated > Fungi > Mycelium > Unclassified ... | reverse complement strand
GTGTAATTACTAGTCTTATATATAAGGAGATAATATAGGAGATGTTTAGGGTTTCAGTGGTAAAATACTGATAAGAGTATGACTCTATCATAGGAGACTGAGTCAGATGAGAGTATTTCCATTATGAAAAATGGAATACCCAAATAGTTACATTACTACTGTAAGGATGTGTTATGAGAAAGATGGCTGTTATGGAAGATAGGCTTTTGTATAGTAGATGTTGAAAAGACAGTATTACTGTGGAGATATATTTTCCAGACAGATAGACTTGGTATATGACAATCTTTACACTTTATCAATTAATTATTTTCTTACTTCTTTCTCAAGCCTTTGCCTTAGTTGCAACCTGAGCCAAGCTTAGGATTATAATGTAAAGATTATTCTAACTCTTATGTTTTGTATACTTGGATAACACTTATTAACCCATTTTTGGACTTTTAAGAAACCTTTATTGGATTTTAGATAATAGGGTATTATATCAGAGTTAAAGACAGTAAACTTGTTTTTTTTCCACTTTTCTTTTCTTATTTGTATTTTTTATTCCAACTATTTTATTTCTTTTCTTTTCTTTTTAATGTTTATGGTCACAACATCATGTGACCTATTAGAAGAGTGATGTCATATATCATAAAGAGATAATGACTTTATTTATACAAACTTATATATTTAGAATAGGCTAAATATAAGTATATATAGATTATATACTAGAGATATATAAAGTAAACATCTGTACTAGGAACTCTACTGAGTTCTTTTGTGCTAAACAATATAAGTTCTTTTTTTTGATTAAACACTTAGTCTTAAGTTATAATATATAAACTATGTTTAATAACATTGCATACTTTTAGCATAACTAGTTCAGTGGCTGGTATGTTTCTAACAATAGTTACATAAGGTGTCATATAACATGATGTTATAGAAGCACTGTCAAATACAATTCACAACAGAAGGCAAAAGTCCATAGGGTTAGCTTGATAATATGCAAAGTATGTAAACTCTATACTTGGTGATGCAAACTTATAGAATGATCTTGGCTTCAGCTTATATACTATGCCATCTGTCTGCTGTATGGTTACAACTTTAGATGAATAGATAAAGTCCAAGATAAGAGAATCCTGCCATAGAAGACTAAATATCCAGATAGTTATATTACTGTTGTAGAGATATGTTGTGAAAGAATGGCTGTCACAGAAGATAGGTTTATTTCATAGATATTGAGAGGGCAGTGTTACTACAGAAATATATCTTCCAAACAGGTAAACCTAGCATATAACAAGCACATAATAAAACTTGTAATTATAATAGCTTATTATAGAAGATTATAAGAGTTATTAGAATAAATAATATTACCAAACATAATGATAACTTGCTATCCTCATGTAAATATATAATAATCAAGGACTCTTTATTGAGTCCCTCTTATTAAACCTGCTAAACAAGACTGACTTCTAAGTTCTATACTAAGTGTACATTGTTATTTTCACAGCAATGGTTGCTATAACATGATAAAATATAGAAAAGTGATATTAGAACTCATAGTAAATATATATTGTTCTTATAATAAATATATATAGTTTAGGATAGATGTTAGGGCAACTGGGTAGAGATATGAAACTTCAAATTTCTAGAAAATTCTAAGAGAACATAATATAGTTCTTAAAGATAACAGCTACTCTAAATACTAGCAGGTCTATTCTGATGTATCAAAATACTATTGACAAGCATAGAATGATAATATTTAAGTAATCAGAAACTATTAAGAATAGAGAGGCTAAATTAGAAAGAGAACTAAAGTAATTAATGAGTATATCTAAAGTATAGGAAAGCAGATCAGTATAAGTGCAAATGACAATAACAGACCATAAAAGACTGCTGAAGACTATAGAGCATTACAAAAGAATAAGAAAACACAAGAAATAAGAGTTAGTCAATAATAGTTGGAATATTCTGTCCAACTCAGAGAAATCTAAAGTATAGAAAATCAGATCAGTGAATATATACAGATAACAGAATAGGGTATAGAAATATAGATCAATCAGAAAACATGGGAGAGTAAAGCCATGGAAGAATAAGTTCTCATACAGTAGGATAATTTATAGCTAGTATAAACTATAAGAGACTTGTATAAATAGTATAGTAATAAAGTTAGAACTTCTTATCAAGTTCTTCTTGTAAAAATTACAAGAAATGCTTTAAGAACTGAGATCTATAGCAGACTCTTAGAAGATAAATGAGCAACAACTTATCTGGACTATACAGAACATAGATAAGAAATGACCTTTAGCTTTAGCTTATATATTATGTCTCTATTTATCATACTGGTCATTGGAAAACATACTTAGGAAGGTTGAAAAAATTATTCTATTCAAAGAATAGAAAGGTATGTTACTGCCAACATTAGAAAATAATGTTAGTTTTAGTTGATTTTCAAGATAATAATTATAGTATAACTATCTAGCTTATATACTAGATACTTTATCTGAGATAATATTTAGAAAAATAAAAAACTACAAGTAAGTTATTTTAGGTCTATATCAGAGTTGAAAACAATGGACTTCGACGATTTTTATTTTTATTTTATTTATAATTGTTAGAGGATATTTTATTAAAAGAAATAGAGAGACAAAGGCATGACACTTGTTACAGAGTGGTCACATCACAGTCACAAAGATCATGTGACAGAGAGAAAAATGTAGAAGATTTTGGAAGAAGATGATGTTATATAGTATGGCAATAGCATATTGATCTTATGAACAAAGCATAGCCTTTAGAATAGGCTAGAATTAGCTTAGCATGGACCATTGGCAAAAGGTATATAAAGATCTGTAATAGGAACTCTATTAAGTTCTCTTGTGTTACTCAATACAAGAGTGGTCTTTTGTTCTAACCCTTAGACCTAAAGTCATAACAGTCTGTATAATTCTTGGATAAGAGGATGGACATTATGGAGTTATTAGAAAGTCTAACAAGAATATCCAAGGAGTGATCAACATGGAATAGACAAAGTTGATCTATACTAGATAAGATTTGGAAGTATAAATGAGAAAGTAAGTATTATCCATGGATTGGAACAGATATAACCAGATTAAGATATAAAAGAAGAATCTTGTATTAGAGTTAACACAAGAAAACTTAATAGAGTTCCTAATACAAAGCTGTTTATCTTATATATACTAGGTTAATGGTCTATACTAAACTATATCTAATCTACTCTAAAAGCTATATATTATTTATAAGATTAACATGTGATAAACACATTATATAACATTATTGTTTCAGAACCTTCTATACTCTTCTTTTATATAAAATATTATATCATACTAAACTCTAACTCTAAGTTATAATTAATAAAATATATAAAGTTTACTATTTTTAATTCTGATAGTAAGTAGTAAATACAAAAAAAGTTTAATTAAGAAATTCAAGAAAGTCTAAATATAGAAGTTAAAAAATAATTAATAGAGAGTGAATAACCCCCTAAAATAAAAATAAAAATAGTATAAAAGAATTATACAATTCATCACTTCTTTTTCTTATACCACTATTGTATATAGTAGTGCCCATAAGAGACTTAGCAAATATACACTTTTCATCCATCACTAGTAGCTCTATACATTCAAATCTGTGTTCCACTCTCAACATGGAAGAGAACATCATTATGGCTCCTATGAGAGAGAGAACTCCAGAATGTTTAAAGAATACATCAAGAGAGTTGTCCATCATCTCAACTACTTTATCCAAACCATACCATGAATGTATGGAAATTCAAAATCTCAATCCTTTGTAGTTTGGCCAAGTGGAGGATAAGTGTTTTCCTCAGTCTTCAAGTCCTAATATAGAGGAGAGTAACATCTCCAATAGTTTGGTTACTAGCAGTAATCCTAAGGGCAAGCAATGTGAAGACAATGTGGCTCTAGCCCTAAACAACATGAGGTCTCCTTTTGTAGAAAACATAGCAAATAGTCAATATACTTTGGACATGATGCATTTTGAAATTCTCATCAATTATGATATTAATGCTCCTACTAAAGCTAATGCTTAGAATGGCAAGGCTTATTCTATCTCTATCTTTGGACACATGGAATTTTTGGAAATATATACCTATCACAAACTTCATTCAGCTTGTATCTCTACAACAAGTAGACCAATTTTCACAAACTAAGTTGCTCTGGAAAGCCCCAAATGAGGGCTATCTACACATATGCAGGATGTACAAAAGTAACAACAAATAATTAAGATATCAGGCCATCAGTAGCTGTAAAAGCTTTATCTGCTAATATCTCATAAACTGCTGAATGAATTTGCATAATTAAACTTGTGTTGGAAAATACTCATCAATCTATTTTCAATGATATATAATGTATCTCAATATAGTGATATAATTAGTTACCTTCTAAAATTAGCCTGATAGCTGCTATGACAGATGACAGTTCTCATCAGATACAAGTTTTGATCATATAATGGCAACAGCTTGCACACAGACCATCACTCTTTTGCATATATACCTCTGTATCTGAGGACTAGACCTCAGACTTAACAACATCAATTTTCATCAATCTTTATTCTTTATTATCTGTATTGATCTTAATCATCATTGTCATCATTATTAAACTTCTGAATTACTTCTAAACCTCTGAGAGTGTACCCAAGGTTCAGATATCACAAATAAGTGAGTAGTTCATTTTGTGATAATGCCAAAAACATTTTCACTTCTTTACTGCATATGGCTGATTTTATCAGAACTAGGAAAGTACAACAGGGCAAAATTTCAGACATGGCTAAACTACAAGGTTTTGATAAAGCAGCTTGGAGCTTTATTTCATCTATCTATGAAGCAGGTTGGGATTCCATTCCTATCAATGATCAGAACATCTCTTTTAAGAATGTGGTCATTAACAATTTGATATCCAAAGCATTGAAATCTACTATTGGCATATCTTCAAGCAAATCAAAAGGCAAAGTAGCAGAAATTGTCAAACTTTCCTCTTTTATTCCTGCATACTTATTTAAGAAAATCTTAGAGAAATCTAAATTCTTTGGAAAAGGTAACAAATCTACAAAAACAGTCAATACTAATGTTAGGAAGCCATATGCTTAGATGACTAGTTTTAACATTTCTGATATCCTTAAACTGAAGAAAAATTTTCCTAGTTTTCTGGTGAAAAAGATTAAAGAGATCTATAGGATCATCAACAACATAGATAAAGTGAAGCCTCACTTGAATATGACTATGAAAGGTCTATCAAGAAAACAAGTAATTGATAAGCAAAGTCAATGTCGACAACATCATGGTATCTGTAAATAAGTATGTTGCTAACATCAATAGGGTATTTAAAAATGTCAAATCCAATGTCATGGCCAACTTCATTCATCTAGAAAATATGGGAATAACTATTGTCTCTAATTTGGTAGCTTTGTAATCTGATCTTCAAGTTATGGAAAGGTATGTGAAAAACATAGAAAATATTAGATCTGATAATGTCCAGGTTCTAAGACTTTCTCAATCAAAGTCATACTTAAAGATTATAAGAATTCCATATTTTATGGAGGGCACTAACACTTCTATTAGGTCAGATAACATTAAAGTAATAATCAAAGCCAACCATATCTTCAATGATCTTTCACTCATAGTAAAACCAAGAGTTATCAAGACTTCTCCCAGGTCTGACATAGCAGTTATTTGGATTGATGTTTGGGATACTCAAAGTAGAAAGAATGGTAAAATGCTAATTAACAGATGTTTTAACATAAGAAGACATATCGCCACTATCTGAAAAGCAAATATGAACTGAGATATCTTCTAATGTAAAAATTGCTGGAAGTAGGGACAATATAGTACTTACACATATAGAATCTAAGGTTTAAAGTGTGACAAGTGCAATGGACCACATAAGAGTGAGCACCACCATCATTTCACCTGGTGTTACAAAGCAAATTTCAAAATGAACTCTCCAAGGCTCAAAATAAAGCAAGGGAAACTATATTTCTATTCTTTCAAGTATTCAAATTATAAGAGTAATTATCAAGCAGATTCTAACTTGTGTCTATTCTAGAAACATAGGTTTAACAGAAAGTGACATTCAAAGAAATATCAAGAGATCCATAACAATAAGAGTAAATCAATTTGCTCAGATGTAAGCAGTGGTCAAGTATAATTTTAAAGAATATCAATGTTTTTTTCCAGAATGTTCAGAAAAACAATCTGCTTACTAATACTATTTTGGAAGCACAGAAAGAATTCAATATAATCTTCATTCAAGAACTACTATGGAATTTCATATGTTCTATCTCTAGCCTATCCAATAGGGAAGGGAAGGAATTAGTAAGTGTTTCTAATCATCCAAATTGGACAACATTTTCTAGGAATTCTTCAAATCCCCATGACTCTTCAAGGATCATCATATATATCAGCACTCAGCTTGCAAATCTTTGTTTTGCTCTTTGTAAAGATATTTTTAATTACAGGGATATTTCTTGTATCTCTTTTTTCAATTGCAGTTCTATATATCTTTTGCCCAATGTTTATTCTGACTTGTCACAGTTGGCCTTAAAGTATCTCAAGGATACTGAGGTTAACATTAATAATGTCTTCATTATGATAGGAGACTTCAATATCAGGGATAGCTTATGAGATCTGACATTTCCTTATTATTTGATTCATAGGGACATACTTACCAATATTGCTAACTCATTTCAGCTAGGTATTTCTAATCCTATAGTTCAAGTCCCTATGAGATACACAGATAATTGGGACAATTCAGATTTAGTTATTAACTTGATGTTTCTTAGACCTATGTTGGAAGAATTCAACAACCACTCCATTCTCCCAGACTAAAGATTATCCTTGGATCACACTCCCTTAATAGTGAAAATTTTGATATTTGAAGAGGATATTCAAACTAGAAAGCATACTATTGTTAAAAACAGTGAAGAAGAGCACAATTTTGTCATCAATATCATGAATCTTATCAAAGATCTCAATACAAATTATGTCAACAGCAAAGATGACCTTGAAGTTATTATACAAGACTTTGCTAACAATACAAATAATACATGGTTCAAGTACTTGAAATTGGTCAATATTACCAAATATTCAAATTTGTGGTAGAACAACAATTGTCAGATGGCTCTAGAGACATATAGGAACTCAAGACTTCTGAATGATTGGAAAATTTTCAAGAGGATAGTCAAGACTTCTAAATGTGAATTTTTTGATAGCAAAATTCAAGAAATTTTGAACAAAAGGAAAGATCTATGGGAGTTAATGAACTGGGTAAAGAAAAGAAAGCTCTCTACTATTGAAGCTATCAAGTACAATGGCAATCTATGTCTTGAAATTAAAGATCTCTGGCAAGCTCTTCATGAAACATTCAATTTGGCACAATATTGACAGGTTAATAAGAGTCTTATTGACAAAATCCTGGACAAGCCTCATTCTGAATGGCCTCCTTTCTCAAAGCAAGAATTCTTTTTGGCTATACTCAAGTATAGCAACAACTCAACTCTTGGACTGAATAAATTGTCATAGCAACATATCAAGGAAATCATTAAAAATTCAGAATGTCTTGATAAATTTATTGACATTGCTAACATGTGTTTCAAATTAGGATATTGGCCATCATATTTTAAAACATCCACATTTATTATCATTTCTAAGCCTAATAAGCCTTTATATAACATTCCAAAGATGTTCAGGCCTATCATACTTTTGAATACACTTGGCAAGTTAATTGAAAAAGTCATTGGAGAAAGGCTTCAGTTTCAGGCCTTATCAAAAATGTGATTCATCCTTATCAACTAGAAGTCTTAAGTAGCATTCAATAATTGATGTGGGAATTGTTTTAACATACATTATTTGTACAAGATGGGTCAAAAACTGTGCAACCAGTACTCTATCTTTCAACATAGCTCAATTTTTCCTGTCATTAAACTATCAATTGCTCCCTTTGATACTGAACAAGACAGGATTTGATCCTAGAGTCTCCCATTTCTTTGGTAATTATTTGGTGGGCAGAAAAACCAGATATTGTTGGAACAATTTTTCTTTTCCATTTCTTGACATTAATGTAGGAGTCAAACAAGACTCTACTTTATTCCCTATTTTATCAGCACTTTATTTATCTTCAATTTTTCACATTTTTAAAAAAAGAGTTAAAATCCTAGAAATTCCTGTCTCAGTTTTATCTTTTGTAGACAATAGTCTTCTCATTTCTCAGAACAAATCTCTTCTTATTTCAAACTCTAATCTTTTTTGTAGTTACTATATCATGTCCCATCTTCTTGAATAGTTTGGCTTATCTATAGAGTAGAAGAAAACTGAAATTTTTCATTTTTCCAGATCACACAGTGTTTTCAACCTTTCCCCTTTAAATCTCTTTACTTTAAGAGAACCTGTTCTTTGACCTAAGGAAAATTGGAAGTACTTGGGTTTTATTTTTGATAGGAAATTATCCTTTCATCAACATGTTGATTTTTATGTAAATAAGGCTATTTCTACTATCAAAAGCATGAAAATGCTGGGAAATTTGTTAAGAAGCCTTATTCTATCCCATTCCAAAAATGCCTTTTATATAGGTCATGTGTTCTACCTATAGCACTATACAGATTTCCTTTGTGGTTTCACAATAAAGCTCCATTATCATATCTACTTAAAGTTCTCAGAACAATACAATGTAGAGCTACTCTGTAAATACTTGGAGCATTCTAAACCTTCCTCTTGTCAGACATTGAGGCTATAGCAGGTTTCATTCCAATACACTTACATTTTCAAAAGTTGAGTGAAAGACTCCAGCTTCAGACCCACTTACTTCTTCCCAATCTCATTATCAACTCTTTGTTAGAAGCAAGATATTCTTCTAATGAAGTTCATCACCAACTATCGATGGAGAACTTAACCAACAAACAGAAATTAAAATTTAAGAGTTCTATTGTAGACATGAACAACAGGTTGAATGGTATCTTCAAATTGGTATCTTCAAATCTTTTGACCTGTTTAATCCTGAATTTTCTTCTGGTAGTAGATTAGTTAACCTGTTTTCTAATCACTTTTCTTTTTTTTGGTTAGATAGGAGTGTTGATTCCAGAAAGTCTTATCTCAAAAATCTCAATGAAGTTGTTCTTAATGCTTTGATGAATTCTTATTCTGCTATTATAGTATTGGACATAAGCATCAAAAATAATGTTGTGATTTCAATAGCTCATGTTCACTCTTATAACTTGCCAGTCATTAAAATAATCCATCGTGCAACAAACATTATTTCCACTAAAGCCAAATTATTTGCTATTAGATGTAAAATAAATCAAGCAGTTTGACTACCTAATATTAAACAAATTATTATCATAACCAACTCTGTCCACATAGCTGAAAAAATTTTCAACTTGTTTGTTCATTCTTATCAAATCCAAATAGCTTCCATCTTTATGGAAATTAGGCAATTCTTTGAAAGAAATAATCATAATTCTCTTAAAATTTTGGAATTGCCTAAGTAAAGATAATTAGTTGTTTCATAAGGTCATAAATAAAGAAACCAAGAAGTTCAATTTGACCCTACTATTTTCATGCAAGTTTTCATGGGAATTTAGTCGAAAAAATGAATGTGATAAGTTGATTAACAAGTGGAGAGTGATATTTAAAGTATTGGATGACAAGAGTAGAAATTTTATAGATCTTCTTGATAACAATCTCAATAGTATCGAACTGATGTATGCAAAAGAAAGATCATGGCTGAAATATTTCAGTTATTCAAATTTATTATGTGTTAGAGCTACAAGAGCTATAGTCAACCATACCCTTATCAGTAAATATCGACTAAGATTCTTTCCAAGAGAAGAATTCATATGTCTGTATGGTGAGTACCCAATTGAAATAAGAAGACATATACTTCATGAGTATATAAGATTCAACAAGTACTGGAATTCAAGAAGAGATATAATTGCTCACTTCACTCTGTTCTTAGAATTTAATAGTAATACTTTCTCCAAAGAAGAAAGCATTACTTAGTTGTCTTTAATGACTTTGAATCATCTATATAGTCCTGTTTTACTTTCTTATACTTCCTCTCTTTTTTTTTATTTTATTTTTCTTTCTTCATGTTGTCTCAGTCTAAATATAAATAACTATGTATATAGTTACTATGGTTTGCTATTGCACTTTGCATTATAAATTGTAGAATTTAAAAAAACAACAACAGAATTATAGCTCTAAATTAACATTAATATCAGATGCCATAGCAACTACAACTCAAGATTACTTAGGGCTGGAACTCAAATAGTAACTTAGAAATTGTTTTAGTAAGAATTACAAAAGAAACAAGAAGTTCTTACTTTATTATAACATTATTTATAATAAAAACATAATGATCCATACTAAGATTAAGTTATCCTACCTTAAACTATATGTGTTCTTTATGATTTCTACATGAGGATAACATACTATAGCCATATCTTTTAATATTCATATGTCAAAGTCCAACTCTAAGTATTGATGTCTTTTATATTATGAACTTAAGTTCAAAAACTAGAACAAAAGGACAACTTATGTATTGAGTGACATAAGAGAACTTGATAGTATTTCTACTATAAGGTAGTTTACTTTATATATCTCAATTTGTTAGTCTATATATATTATACTAACCTACTTTAAAGTAATGACTAAGTTTTTTTAAAAGATTTTATAATATTTGATTAGGTTATATAACTGTGTGAATATTACTGTGACAGGTGTGACAATATGTTATGTTTCCATCATAACACTTCTCTTATCTAAACATATAAAAGAAAAAAGTGAAAACTAAACTAAAATAAAGAAAAATATAAAAAGTGAAAACTAACCAAGTCTACTTTGGTGAATTATGACATTTTATAGTGGACTTCTCTCATCCCAAATTCTAAAAGTAACCTATCTTTCATAATAAACTTGCTCACTTCAAAACTCTATACTTAGTCTTTCATAATAAAGTTTACTTCTATCCAAAAATTAATATCTTATTATAGATCAAATACTTATTTAGCTTGGAGCTAGGTATAGACACTGACCTCAATTGATGTAGAGAAGTGTTATGCTATACAATAATAATACCACTTGAATGTCTAAGTGTTTTAGACATTTTTTTAGTATTTAAGAACTGGTAAATACTTTTCAGTCTGATAATTAACTATTTCCAACACTAAACTTCTGTATTAATAGCAATATAATTTTATTAGTACATACTATCTCAACTCTGTTCCTTATTATCTGAAGTTATGACTAAGTAACAAGTAGACAATATAGCATATAAGCTAAAACCAAGATTGTTTTTGAAGTTTATAACTCCATTCTAAATATTAATGTTTTTTATGGCAGATAGAGTTATTATTCTCTTCAAGCTCTGAAAATACTTGATCTTTTATAACAGAGTTTACTTCTATTAAAACCTCATATCTAGCTAGTATTTCTCTATAGATTGTTTTGATCAGATATTTGTCCAACTAAAAGCTAGATATATAAATTAATCTCACTTGATATGGATAATTACTAGACTATAGTAATAGCACCACTCAAGTTTTCAAATATTTAAGAGACTAGTAGATACTCTGTAATCTTTAGTCTGATAATTAACTATAGTTTTTACTACTCTTAACACTAAAAATCTGATGTTAATAGCAACATACTTATTTCCTATCAGTAATCTTCATCTTGAACTCTGTTTCATCATCTGTGTTAAGAACAGACCAGCCACTGAACCAGTTATGCTAAAAGTACATAATATCAAGCTTAGCTTTGACATCTGGCTGGTACTATATATATACTTCATACTGTACTCCTGACATGTCACATCCTGTATTCTAGCCTTATCCACCATATCCATAGATAACCACCAGTCCTCATCTACATTCTAAACTCTTTCTAATGTGGATTAAAACTAGCTATATTACCTCAGATATCCTTGCTAGTCTAAGTTAACTTTATAGATATTCCTCTTTTGACATCTAAGAATTCCAATTAGTTAGAATAATTTGCTTAATAGTTACATTCCAGATAGTTATCTTAGGTATACTAACTAGTATATAATCCAGTAGTTTATACTATAGTACTTATTCTGAAAATTAACAAAAACTAACACTCTTCTTCCAGTGTTAGCAATAACATATCTTGCTGCCTTCTGGTAGTTTTCCACTCCTTAATCCCCTAGTTGTTATAACTCAAAGCCCTTAGAGTTGGGTTAAGAGGTAACCTTGTATTGGGGTAACACAAGAGAACTCAATGGAGCACTTTGTACAGAATAGTCTACCTTTATATACTGAATCCTCATGGCTTATGCTAGTTATTTCTAACCTACCCTAAACAACCATGTATTAGCCACGAGATTTGCCATATGGTATGACGTCATCCTTCTAGAATTCTCTCTGTGTCATGTGACCTATGTCATTATTCATCCTAGCCCCACATGCTAAAAATAGAATAAAGGGGAAAATAAATAGAAAGAAAAGTAGAAAAAGAAAAAGCAATAAAAGAAACTAAGTCCACTTTCTACGATCCTGACACTAGTTCCTGATCTGAAATATGTAACCAGTATAACTTATAGAGATATAGTATATAAGCTGAAGCCAAAGATTATCCTGTTCTATCTTCTGTATTCTTGGATAATGCAAATCACTTAGTTCTAGAATATCCAAGATTCTCTTTTCAGATTTCAGATAACAAGATATAAACCACATCTAATACATCTATACTTATCTACTTTCTTATGTTCTAAACCCTTTCAAGAATGTTCTATTGTTTTCTGAAATTTGCTAGTATTATTTACTTATCCACTTTCCCACACTTTAGAAGTACTTGCTAAATACTTTAGCTTTCTTCTAATTTAGTTTTTTTATTCTGAACTATTTCTGATTACTTAAGTATTATCACTCTCTGCTTATGTAAACATGATTCTGGTACATCAGAATGAACTCATTATTATAAAGTAGTTGTCATCTTCAGAAATTTCTATTCTATTTTATTAAGATTTTCTAAAGATTTAAAATACTTTGTTCTTTTGCTTAGTTACCCTAACAACTGTTAGAGAACTCTTTATTTTAGATGAGGTCAATATCTCTATTCACTCTACTAACTGGATGGATATTTGATTAAATTGATCTATAATAAAGCACTGCTAAAGATTGGATTCAAATAGAAGTAAACTCTGCTATAGAAAACAAAGTACTTGTAGAGGTTGGTATAATTAATC
>Ga0157364_1005188_pt1 | contig 13208 bp, 6 predicted proteins | sample AttsexASBM2_FD_111476 | JGI IMG/M metagenome (GOLD analysis project Ga0157364, IMG submission 111476) | Fungus gardens microbial communities from leaf cutter ant in Ribeirão Preto, State of São Paulo, Brazil - Atta sexdens ASBM2 | ecosystem: Host-associated > Fungi > Mycelium > Unclassified ... | reverse complement strand
TACAAGATCAAGATCGCATGCTTTACTGATTGTGAGCCTCATAAACTCTCTTTTAAAAAATGAAATTATGAACCTGTGTTTTCATATAATAACTTTTTATAATAACCAAAATAAACACAAGTAGTGACATCATTAATTCGAGTATGAAATATTCAGCTCACTTTAAATTCAGTTTCATTTATGTGTAATTGGAAAGCAACTTATTTGCTCGATAGCATAGTCAAAAATAAACCAGATATTATGGAATATTTGAATAAAGAATACATAACTGAAACATATAATTTTACAGAAAAATTTAAATTTCACAACAATAATAAAATAATTGATGACAAGATAAGACCTGAAAACACATTTTTATAAAAAATTAAACTATATATGAAAATCAAAATATAAATGCTTATAATGCTTGCATTAAAAATCTTAAAAAATATCTACAAAATATTTTTTGTTACACATCTTGGTTTTTCGATAATATTCTCTTAGAATTAATACTAAAATATATTACTTTCAAATGATTGTCTTATCAATTAATTCTCAATAATGATATAAAAAAGAATACATATAAAAAAGAATACATATCTTTTAAACTTTTTTTAGCAATATATTTTAAAGAAAATAAAATTTATTTCTGACAACTGTGACATGTTGTTGTCAATACCAAATCACATTTTGCAAAAAAAAGTTCTGTTGTATCTAAAAGTCACATTTCAAAATAATAAATATGTACGTTTGTACGAACCGTTTTATAACGAAAAAACAATCTACGCTAAAACTAAAACTTAAACTAAAATAAATTGGTAGAAAATGCATTTTCCGCGGGAAGCGAAGCTTTTCCGATCAGGAAGGGAGGCCAATCGTCGCTGGTCAGTGCTATCTGGCAGGATATCACATCGAAATACACACAAATAGAAAGTGAAATTCTCTCTCTCTCTCTCTCTCTCTTTCTCTCTCTCGTTACGAATTTGGATCTATGATTCTTCCACATCACATTCCTCGCGAATGCATCAAAAAGAGCAAGAAGACGAGATATCGACTCGAGCATCAAAGTTCCTCCATGCGGAAAGGCGCAAGGCGTGTGAGTGTAACATCGCGCAAATTATGATACAGACATTATGTACAAATTCGCGTTTGGTACGCGCCAATGCTAACGCCGATTACGTCGCGATCGCGGGCGCTCGCTTTTGAACGGGCGAAACAGGTTGAACCGATGTATTCGTCGTTGATTAAGATCGTCATTAGACGTAATCCGTATGTAGTTGCATAGGAAGCGTGTGCCTGAGATGTCGTCGGTGTGTTTGTATTTCACAGATCGGTGAATTCAACATGTGTCCAACAAACGCGTTAACACGCGCGTCATGTTGATTTGTATCCATATGTGTATTTGTGTGTATCTGTGTGTGGTCTATATTTTGCTCACAGTGAAATCTCTCTCCGTGCGTCCGTCTTTCTGTCTCTGCCTATCGCGTTCTGTTTGTCCGTATCACTATCTCGATTCTACCGTTAGTTCAGCGATATAATCGTTAGATGGGACAAATGACGACAGGAGTGCTCGACGTTTGATCAACCACTCTCTAGTAGACGAAACAATACATGAAAACTACCGCCGATACCGTTACATTGATACCATTGCTCCGTTTCCGTGCGCTGATCTCGTGAATCTCTCGTATAATCTTCCCTCTGTGAATTTAATTAAAGCAACAATTTATGCAGCGTTGCTTAAGCGTGTAATTAAAGTCGAAATATAAAAAGATATCGTTTTTTGCGATCTCCTTGGTAATCCAGCCCGAATCGGGAACAAGAATGTTACGTAATAAGATAGCTATTACAAGAATAACAACGTATTAATGAAATATCATTATGCAAGCAGCATTTAATTATTGCATCTAGCACAAATTAAAAAAGTAAATAATGGAATAATAGTGGAATTGCGTTCTTCTAACAAACTTTTTAATATATATGTGTATATGTATGTGCGCATTTTCGTGTATTGTTTTGTTTTGTTCCTAGATACAAAATACAACGTGGCAATTATTGAATACGAAATTAATAGGCAGAGCTGATTGTGAATTGGAGGTAAAAATACATCGAGAAAAGTAATTGTGTAATGTATATGATTCTTCTGGTCTAATCAATGGTCAAAATTTAAAGCGCTCATTTATATTGACAGAATGATTATTTATGCGCGGTTCGCAATAATCACTGGCGATTATTGTATTAAATTGCCGTGAGCTCCGATTCGATCATCCAACCATTTTATTCGTATTTATTTGCAATTGTAAAATTAACTTTTACACGCGCGTTTGTTACGAGCATTATTACCTCTTTTTCGTAATCACTCTCATTGGTGTATAATCACGCGTCACGTCAATCATCACGTCTAATTATTTTTTGTATATTAGTTGCACTGAAACAATCAGAAAACAATACGATAAATATATGTAATTCCTAACATTTAAATTTGATTTTTTTTTATGCACACAATATGTGTACATTATACACATATCAAATAAATATTCTTAAAATATTTCTTCTATACGTGTTTTATTTTCATAAAACATTTTTTATATTTATTAATAAAAATATATAAAATTTATATTATAAGGAAGCAAGACAATAGATATCCTGTTAATAAATTTATCCAATATTTTAAATGTAACTATAAGTAATGAAAAAGATTTATCGGTTTGAATCTTATTTAAATAATATTTTGATATAAATTTATGTACATAATCAATTCTGCAAACTACCGAAATTATTTTCAGTCTTGAAACGTAATCCTAAACTGAACTGGGATAGTAATATCACACATTAAATTGGCAAGTGATTTATTGGTGTTAATAAGTATCTTAAAAAGTTGCAAAAAATTATATGTGATATCGATAAATATCATAAAAAGCTGTAAATAATTATTGCGAAAAATATCACTTCAACTAAGATCGCAAATTTCGGTTTCTTTATATTCCGTGACGAATGTCTTAACTAATTCGATCACTGGTGGTGATATTTGTCACAATAATAGTATGTGTAAGAAAACATATTTGTTAAAGGCATATAAAATAAACAGTGTCATAAGATCGTATGAATACATGACTAAGTTAAGTAGTAAAAAAGCCTCATTAATCTAAGCTGTATCTTACATGCTTAAAATAGTGCTTAAAAATAAAAAAAATTTTAATTTATGTTTCTTGTATTTGTTTAGTAGAAACTGGCAAAAATTATGTCTTTCGTGTTTCGTATTGTTTACATATTAAATCATTAACATCGATTAATTTTATGTTTTCAACAGGAAATTTCGTTTTAGAATGTATTTCGATAATTTACCTCTGTACTGTTGAACACTGCATTAATTAACGGCTAATCGTGAACGATAGAAAATTAGGCCATAATCCAAGTGCGTAACAATAGACTACTTAAGCTTACAATTAGTTTATGCTGATTGCATTCAATTATTGAATTTCGATGCCGTTATAATTCAATCATGAATCGAATGAACACAAATTTTGATGCATTTTTCACGATATGTGAATGCACTCTGTCTTAAAACTCATACTTTGATATATCAATTTAAACTGAATATTTTCTGAAATTTCTAGATATAGAAATGTATTTAATATAACATTTACGTTATAACTGCAAATTAATTGCTTAGTATTATCTAATGCGTGTATCCGATCAATAATTATAATTGATATAATTGATTAGAGAGTGACTACGTATTTACAAAGCGAACAACATAAAATCAATATTTCGTTCAATCTTGTATACGTCAAAATTTACGTAAAGTCATTAATATCAATTTAACATTTTGTTATGAAAAAATGCTATGGTAAAAATAAATAATACTTCCAACTGTTTAATTTAAAATTTTTTAATTTAATGACGATAAATATATATTTTTTGAATAAATGTTAAAGTATTTTGTTTTTGACAAAAAACAAAAAAAAAATAAAAAAGATAATAGCCAAAAATGAACAATAGTAAATGTCACGAAATAATTAATAAATTAAATTCTTTGAAAAAACACGAAAATAAAAATGTTTCGATTTTATTTACGTTTCACCAATTTGGTAAAAAGTAAATTAAAATATAATATGATAGTAAAACATGGTAAGAAGAAGTGAAAGACTTTAAACCAGGCCTGTCCAATTTGAACTAAAACGCAAAGCCGTTGACGCAAAAAAATTCAGTGTGATTAAGATTTCGGAGACTGTAAAGTGTTGATTGTATCTGAGTGACGCTTATCAACACTTTAGGGTTCCTGAAATCTTATTCACACTGAATCCGGAGCTCAAACTGGATAGGTCTGCTTTAAACTATAATTTAAATTGGATAAACAGCATATGTCCAAAATATTATATAGAGAACAAAAAGTAAAACACTTATTCAATTATTTGATACATAAATCTGTGAAATCATACAGCGCTATTAGAAAAGAAGAGAAATCAGAATGTAAGAATTTGCGGATATAAAGTAGAATATTATAAAAAAGAATTATAAAACCGATCAATTTTCAAATCACACACAAATCTACAGTACAAAATCCTATAAAATGGTTATGCGATTTATAACATTGAAATACACGATTTTGGAGAAGTGTCAAAATTCGAGGTATTTCCAAACGCAATATAAAACTAATCACGGAGAGAGAGAGAGAACGAGTCCGAGTTGTCAACTCGGCAAATCGCGGTGAAATTTATCGCGAGAAACGTCGCCAGGATTGAAGATAGCATCTCGGAGAGTATGTGAGTAGCGCGCAGCCGATTATCACGCTGGCAATTTTATGAAATACGGAAAATTGCCGGATCGAGCACTCCAGTCACGTTTTATTTTCCATTGAATCCCATCCACGTAGCTTGCATTCTCATGATTCGACTGCTCGTAAAGCGTAAACCGTAAGGCAATCGCTCCTCGCCTTAACGCTTCTCGTAAATCGGTTTCTCGTGATGCGGATTACCTGGATTATCGTGGGAGGATGAAAAGGGGAGACTCGCGACCTCTCGGTGGCGGTCTTCTCCATTTGTGGGCGAAGAAGGGCGGATTTCGTGCACCAGATCTACCGCGAAGCACCCGCGTTTCCGGCATTAGCATCGACGTTTGTTTAACTAAGTACCTTCCTTATCGAAAGATACAACTCTCCTTGACCGAACGCGATTGCGTTCGCGTCGGGAACGTGTGCGATTTCATCGCGGTCGAAAGTACGCGCATTATCAAGTTTTTCGTCTTAAATTCCGATGCAGATCAGCGCAAGATTAATAATCAGTGACGAACGAAATAAGTGTTCTTCATTTTCTTAATAGGATTGATGAGCAACAACTGAATACCATCGTCCCATTCAATGTCAGGGAACAGGAGGATCAGATTTATAGGAGCATGTATTCGTGAACGTCATGTGTCTTGCACTTTCTGGTTATATAATACGCACCACATAATCTGGCGTATTCGCTAATAAATTATAATTCACGATGCCTTTTGTAAGGAGTAATAATCAATTAACCGAGGGCTGCTACTTACAAGAGGAATTCGCTATTTTTTCCTTGATTGGCAGTTTTTCCTTCTCTGGTAAAAGCATCGTGAATTATGCGCAATGCGCCAACTGAACACACTCTATCTCAGTCCATTCACGGAATCTTTTTATGTCCCGTATAAATTGCGATTGTCCCGCGATCACGTCTGCTGGACGCACGTGAAAACGCGTTCGCGTAGACAGAGAGAACGTACCACTTCGGCCGTTGACGCTGTTTTCATTTTCGTTTACACCGAGGATATGTACAAAATGATGAGGGATACCAATAGACAACTCGAGGACAATATCGGCCCCGCAGTCCCCGTCTGCATCGCTTCTGGTCGCTCGCCTGTAATACAAAGACATTCTGGTTAAGGCAGCGGTGTTTTAGCGCTGAAATCTCATTTAATATTTCTACATGGAAAGGTTTTATGAAAATACTTAAAAAGAATTCCGCACTAATCATATAGAAAATTGCATCCCGGTGAAGTTAGTTTTCATACATAATATAGCTGCATAGCTATAGTGAGTTAAGTTTGCAATGCTTGTTTTCTTGTTGGATTGCGTTTTAGTAAATTACTAGAAATACTACGTTCTGTGTGGAATAATAATTTACTAAAACGCTAGTAATCTAGCAGGAAAACAAACATCGCAAACTTGCACCGCAGGCTTTAGTTTTCATATAATGTAACTGCATAGCTGTAGTGAGATAGTTTCATAAATTATATATATATAGAGCTTATATAGTATGGTGAACAAAGGATGTCATAGATACAAGACTCAATAATAAAAAGTGAAATTTGTGTTCTGTGAGCATACATTTTACATCGTTAAGAAACTATTGTATGGTTTTAAAATTATTCATAAAATTATTGAGCCTTACATCTTTTGTTTATTACAATATATTATATATTATATTTGTATTCACAGAGAATCTTTGATACACCATAATTTAAAAACTATCTTATTGAATCTCATGTCTATGATGTTCTTTGGTCATCACATTGTGAAGACTAATTCATTTCATCGCGACTCAATTTTTCATGTAATTAGTATGAAGTCCTTTAGTTAGACATCTGAAAATAACTTTGTTGAACTTTCGAAATAATTCTGTAGGACTCCCAAATTGATTGAAAATATCAGAACTTTTTGTAATATTCCTCATGATGCTTGAGATTTCTACGTAATTATTTTAATGATTTAACAAAATTATTTTGAGTCCTGCATCTATTACAACTAAATTTTTAGATTTTAGAAATTTTTAGACTTCAGTAAAATTGTTCTTTTCGTATACGATAATTCGCACTTATCGAAAAGAAAAAAAGAGATAAAGATTATAAAGAAAATAGTATTTCTCTATTTTTTCCTTCGTTTTCCATCATGACAGGTGTTATATTATCTTTCTGACTATAACTCGACTAACCAGCTATACATTTTTATTACGTCACTCCTGCTTCTGTTACGTGGTAAAACCATTATTACGAAAGGTTCTTCGGGATTTATGCCGCGAGAATAAATAAACCATCCATCAATCTATCAAGTCTCATTCAGTGAATATAATTTACTTCACGTGAACCGGAAAAGCAAAAACGGGGATGGTGGAGAGAGAGAGGGTTGAAGCGGCTCGGAATTCCCGGGCATGATCTGGATAACGAGAGCTTACTAGGCAGCGCGTGCTGGTGCCACTATGGATATTTTCACATGGAAAGTTATTGAAATACTAGTGACATGTATCGTGCGAAGAAAGTTTCTTCGTTGGTGTGACTGGTGAAATTAATTGAATCGCTCGCTCGCTTGTGAGCGCGTTCGTTCCGCGTCGCGGAATGCGTCGGCTAAACTTTTTAATGAATGTCAACTGCGAACGATACATTCGGATAAATGATCCTGTTTTCCGGCACGCAATTTGCCGGACCGCCGGGCCGTACGATCGCCACTCCGGGAATGTTGATCGCGACGATTTCGCCCATTGTAAAAGTTTGAAGCAGACTGAAGCGGCGTATTAGGCGCGTCCTCTCTATCCGACATTCTATCGGATATCGGTCACTTCGTAAAACGAATCGAAGTACAATTTCCGGACGTCTCCACCGCCTGTAATGTCCGCGGAATTTTCTGGCCCTCGTAAATTCTCCAAGTTTCGTGCCCACGCGAAACTTTCGTCCATCTCTCCGTTTGTTTGTCCGCTATCCGCATTTCTTACAGCGATGAATTTCACAAGGATTTTTCGACGGCTCTTGCTGAAATGGTGGAATATAGAGGCGAACTTTTTGAAATTGTTTTTAACGCGTTGTAACTGGAACTCCGAAGGATTATTCCGAGATACGCGGCTAATGGCAAAGTTTTCATGAAGTGGAGGACCTATATATTTCTTTCGATGCGGAATATCGGTCGCGCCAGCCAAGGCGAGCGCACCCGTTCTACGCGTGTGCGAATCGAAGAGTAATTTCCGCCCCGTTCAGGCGGTATCAAGCGGGCAGCTGTAAATTTTTGCGAGCTTTTAAGGTGTCGTATTCTACGGACAGATCGGGATTTCGATGGTAAAATTTTAAGAGCGCGTACTTACAGACTATTTTATTTGGCCAATCGTAGGTTTTTTTTTTTTATTATAGACATGTTAATCGATATTGCTGCAATGGATTCCAAGCTAATATTTCGAAGAAAATAATTGAATTATTGAGAACGACAAAACATAACGGAAATTGAACATTGAGTTATTCTACTGTATATAATTCATTAACAAGTTATATACTCACGATATTATAACATAAAAAAGCAGCGAGATGAATACAGCGCGATAATTGACGCGAATAAAATAATAAACAATTTAATTAGTTACAAAATAAACATAAAAATAAGAAGTAAAATATCTATATGAGCTACCGTGATTGTTGAAATTATTACTGAGTTTGTACTTCTATACTGTCAATGTTAGAGAAGATTCAATCCAGAATCAAAATGTTTGCAACTAATTTTGTTACAATTTAACAAATATATTCTGTCTATAATTATTTGCAAATTATATTTTGTCACCTTACAAATACATTATTTATGTACTAACAATCGCGGAAACTCATATAGACATTTTTTACTTATTTGATTTATTTATTTGATTTATTTTAAAAAGTACAAAACTTAATTTTTATTTTTATAAATAGTTAATTTTCGCGATTCATGCACAACTCGTACGCTTAATGCAGATTTAGTGAAAATATCAAAATGTAAGAATTAAAATTTAAAACGAAAGGTCAAATAGCCATAATTGGAATTTAATAAATTAAATTGATTGAAGTCTGGCATTATTAAAAAACAAAATATTATTATTCTACGTAAATATAATATACTAAACTTGAATTATACTTTTTATTTTTAAATTCTGCTAAATAAATAAATAATCAAATAAAAAATATAAAGTTTTCTAGAAATATTATATCTATATTATAATATTATATCTATCTAGAAATATTATATTTATATTATAATCTATATTATAATCTATATTATATCTATATTATAATCTAAAAATAACGTATTTAAAAAATATTTAAAATGTTATTTAAAATAATAAATTAACTATTTTTCTTTCTTATTATTATGTACAAACTAATCTCTTTGTATGCTCAATGAACTATCAGTCATGAATCATAGTTTTTAAATAATAACAATATTTTTCTGTCATGTACAATATATATTTTTAATAGAGAGTAGCAGAAGTTTATAAATTTTCAATGACAGGTTTATTAATTCCATTAACAAGTGAATTCATTGAATAATGATATCTCTTCACGTTGAAATATATCCGAAGAGTTGAGATGTATAATTTAAATAAAAATATACTATTACACTTTTATAACGTTTTTGAAAATGGTCGCTTGTTATACATGACACAATATATATCCGGATTATTTTTGCGCTCTATTTCGCAATTCATATATTCCACTAAACGAGATGTATAATAGGAATATCCACGAAAATACCGAGGAAAATTTGATCCGTGCTCGCGCGATGTTGTCGCGAAAAACAAGTCGTAATAACGAGCATAATTCAATGTCTCTCGCATGCGCTTCATTAATAAATTATTCAAGCCGGGTTATTGAAGCATTCGCGAACTCCGTCAGCACCTTCGTTCGTCGTGGATGACGAAGAGTCTTATTATGCGGAATCAGTACCTCGTATTCGCGCCCTGTTAACGCGGGCGTTTATATACAATACATATATATTTATATATATACGCGCGCGAACTTTGCGACCGCATAATTGCTAAGAGTTTGATAGAGCGGCAAGTTTCGAACGCGGCCGAAAGCTGGGAAGGGACAGCTGCGAGCATAGACCGATATTTTCTGATTACAACGAATACACGAGGCAGGTACACGAGGCCGAAAACTCTTAGAATGATAAGAATTAAGAGTTAGCATAAGAATCAGGAAAGAAAAAACCGCTAAGATAAGAAAATGTGGCAGAATACATGGAAAAAACAGTTTTGTCATATTTAAAAATGTATTTAAAAAGCTAGATACAAATCTAAAAAAATTATTTTGTTGAACTATTAAAATAATTATGTAGGATGCTCAAGCATAATGAATAATACTACAAAAAATTTTTATATTTATTGTATATATTTCAACAACGGACTGACTGTTGCAATTAATACATACACAGAAAAGAATGCTTTTATAGAAGTATTAAAAAATTTAGCTAAATGTAGTACATTTAAAAATAATTTTGTTGAATTATTAAAATAATTATATGGACTTAAATAATTATATGCACTTAAATATGACGAGTAATATTATAAAAAATTCGAAAAATATCATTCTATTGCTAAGAAAAGTGATTACTCAGTTCTTTTTAATGGTTATCTTTAACAAAGCATATTTTTTTTTATAGTAGTCTTAAATTGTCGTAAAATACCCTTATTACAAATTAAAAAAAACTTTTTTTAAGAATATTGTAAAATTTTATTTAAGATTCGACTTTATATCTATAAGTTAATCGAACTTGATTTTATTCAATAATATTGATAGAAGTATTAAACTTATTAAGTTCAGAATATATATTATGAATATATTTTGAATGAATTTAATGTTTATGATAAACTTATAATGGATTTAATTTACAGATATATGAATTATGATATTAAAATAGTTGAAACGAATAATTATTATTTGAACACAGTATATTTTCTGTGTGTCAGCTTGAATATATCTTACATAATTATTTTGATGGTTTAACAAAATTATTTAGAACTGTATCTAACTTTTCAGATACTTTAGCAAAGTTCTTTCTATGTAGATCTTTGGCGCAAGGTGCTATTTATCATATCCTCGTATTTCCTTTTACAAATTCGATTGCTAGTTTGGATCGCGAATAGCGGAACTATACGCGCATTTCGGTGTATACAAAACTTTTCCGATTCACTATCAGCCCTGAATAGTTTTAACGATCGTGTACGTGAACGGCTCGAGTTTACGAGCTGACTATGTGAATAGTTAACGTCATTAAGCTCTTCTGAGTGGGAACAGATTGCTAATAAAATAATTTCACACGCTACAAAGCAAGATCCGATGACAGCCGGTACGCTTTGGGAATTCATTTCGGAGCGGAAATTGCAACTTGCGGATTGGCCAGGTCGATTCGGAATTCTGGCGCCTAGAAACGACACGATACTTAATCGTCGCGCGAAGAACAGAATTAATTCTATGAAGTCGAGAGCGAATGAGAATTTAGCCAGACATTTTTATTACTTGGTAATTGAAATTACTTTAAATCTTTTGATGCTAATTTGGAACAGTTCGCCCGGTATGAAAAGGTATGGAAATCTTCCATCGTTACGAATTGCTTTCCTGCAATGTAATTAAAATCTACGTAAATTCGTTAATCAACGCAGATTTAATGCACGATATATGTACACAGAAAGAATCATTTTAAAATATCTAAAAAAGATCTCATACTAATTATATGAAAAATTGGGTCTTGAGGAGATGAATTAGTTTTCACATACTTATAATCTAGCTTATTAATGTGACGAACAAAAGACATAAAGTTGTAGACATAAAGTTCAATAATAGATCATTTTTGAGCTATGAAGTATCAAAAGTGATCTATAAACACAAGCTTTACAAATTGTTCATTATTAAGCCTTATGCTTATGTAACTCTTTTACCACGTATTTATAAATTACATTACATGTGAAAACTAATTTGTTTCACCGGGACTCAGTTTTACATATAATTAGTGTGAAGTTCTTTAGCTAGATATACATCTGAAAACTTTGTTGGAGTCATCAAAATAATTATATAGAACGCTCAAGCTGGTTGTTAGAATGTTAAAACTTTTTGTTGCATTGCTCATTACGCTTGCGAGTTTCCTACAAAATTATTTTGATAGTTTAGCAAAATTATTTTCAGATCTGTATTTACCTAAATTTTTTAGATATTCAGCAAAGTTCTTTTTGTATATATGTAATTAATTCCAGCGATCGATCAATTCATTTAAAGAAATGATAAAAATGTTCGCCGTTTTAAATATACGAAAAGTAAAAAAGTTTTAATTAAACCTTCAGTTGAGGAAGAAATGACGAGCAGAATCTTTACTGAAAATATATGACATATCGTTGTCTCATGTCGCTCATAAAATGCATCGATGAAGACGAAGTCGACGTATTCGTAAGAGCAAAGACTCACCATTTAGGACATGAACCCTGATGGACGCCGTATTGGCGTTACTGGGTTTGCAGCTGTACTCCCCGGAGTCCGAGGGCTGCGCCGTTTGAATGAGAAGCCAGGAGGTGGTGACGTCGCCACCCTTCTCGGTTATCACGGAGACGCCGCCCCTGGGACTGTCGTAGCTCAGGACGTTCTCATTGTAGTACCAGAAGATGTAGGCTGGTGGCTCCGAGCTGAAGCGTATGGCACACGTCAGGTTTATCGTGCTGCCTGCACCGACGTACAACTCGGGGCCGCCCAGTATCGTCGCTGTAGGTACTGTGATAAAGAAGAATTTTCTTTCGTCTTCCTTACCCCTTTCCTTCCATTCCTCTCATTCTTCCCGTGCCTCTATGTTGCTCGATCCCATTCCCTCTTGATCATTCATCTCGACTTGGATAAATTCAAAGATCCTTACATGACAGTCTTTTGGGAACGGTATATTTAGCGAACGAGAAGAACAAGGTATCTTTAAAGCCACCCCCGTGATTCGTGAGAAATAATGAGATGTGAAATTTCATAATAAATACTATGTAAGTAGTTGTATGTCAGGGTAATTGAAATAATGTGACACTGTCGACGTTGCCTTTTCTAGTTAAATTTAGTCCCGAGATTATCGTTAAAGTGAATTTTCATCAAGCGTAACCTTTCCTCGTTAAATTTACTGATTCATAATTTCCGGATATTTTAATGAATAAGAGCTGGAGTTATATTGTAATATATAATTTACACATTGTAGTATATCGGTCAATTTTTGGTCACAAATAATGTCTATTTTTTTAACGTTTATTTTTTTATGTTTATTCTGTCAATTTATTCTTTTTTTCTATCCTTTTATTAATCATAATTCTCGTTGCGAGCAGAAATGGATTTTTTTTTTTTTTTTTTTTTTTTTTTTTATTACACGGTTTTGTTTTTTTTTTTTTTTTTCTGTTCATTCTTTGGCCGATAGATGGTCAGCGCACTGGGGGGACATTTGTGGTCTATTATAGGTGATACAACAGCAT
>Ga0157364_1005187_pt1 | contig 13210 bp, 4 predicted proteins | sample AttsexASBM2_FD_111476 | JGI IMG/M metagenome (GOLD analysis project Ga0157364, IMG submission 111476) | Fungus gardens microbial communities from leaf cutter ant in Ribeirão Preto, State of São Paulo, Brazil - Atta sexdens ASBM2 | ecosystem: Host-associated > Fungi > Mycelium > Unclassified ... | reverse complement strand
ATATATTTCCAAATTTTTGTATAATAATAATTAAATTATTATTTTTTTTTTTACATCTACTTTCAGAATCTCTTTGATTCTTTCATGAAAAGAAATGTGTGTTGTAATAAGATCCTTACATATATAAAATTGTTATGGACGTTATTTGTAATTTATTAAACTGATACATTAATAGATTTGACTAATAAAAATCAGTACATAATGCGCAAATTATTTTTGTATAAGTTATTTAATTCGGCCAATTAATTTCTTATTATTTTAAATTATTGGGAATTATATCATTAGTATTTAATGTACATTAATATATTAATATATTAACTATTATATTACTGAATTTTCACAGTGCAAGATGCTTAAATGTATTTCATCGCATTATTAATATCCAAAAATAAAATAGTTGAACTTCACAACGTCGAGAAGCATCAGCACGGTCCTGCGGGGTTAATATTAAAAAGGCAACACGAGATTTCGCGGACGTCCAAAACGTTTTACGTCAGTTGCGAGATGAAATTCGGAACGTGCACCCCGTCGAGCCTTGTACACGGTGAAATATATAAGTTCACCCAGCGGGAAACGGATCTCGTGAAAGAGGAACGAGCGAGGGATCGTCACGACAGGTGTCTGTCTCGTTGCCATACGTCCGGTGGGATTTATTTCTCTGATAGATATAATTTATTCATACGCATATGCCGTTACGTACAAATAAACGGAATGATACGCGCGCGTCGTTAGCCCTCGTGGAAAAAGCAAAGAGAGCAAACGCCGTAAATCACAATAAAGCGTATCGTTTATTAACGATCTCATTTAACCACCGCGGCATATATAACCATTTCGGTTGAAAAACCGCGTCTCGTATGCATTTTACATGGCAATCGCGCCACCATTTATATTCTGGCCGCTGCCTAAACGATTCGGACGCAGAATCGCAGCCGAATACACGCGATAAATTATCCATTATGCGGAGAATACGCGAGAGGTTATCGATTGGTATACCCGCCGAACGACGACGAAACGCCCGCCCGCGCCACAACCACAATACAATCCCGACTGCCCTACGGCTACTAACAACATAGTAGAGTACAACAATGGTGGACGTCAAACGCCTGGGCCGTTACCGTCGTCGACACTAATACGCGAATTGTTGCCCGTTGCCGTCAACTCGGCTAATTAATTGAATAGCAATATGAAGTTTCGTTGCAGTTTCGTACGAAATGCCAATCCGGCTTGTTATAGATGGACAAGCTGTCAACGAAAGAAAACGTTGCCAATCAAAGACTTTTACTTTCGCATGAATATTGCATTTAGCGATAGCGCTAACAAAAAAGATAGACAAGACGAGAGACATTCAAGAAAAGAGAAATCAATATTGATAATATCAATCAAAGTATAATGTCAATTATAAATTTATGTTGAATTTTTTAACCTCAAACTCAAATCGAATATTTTATTCTTGAATCTGCTGCAGATTTATAACTTCAAGTCTTAACTATTGCGTCTCTTAAAGTTTAAAGAAGTAATCAAAAATTAAAGTATTCTTTAATTTTTTTGATTATCTGTATTGCGAAGACGATTCTTACTAATTTAGGTAAGCGATATCAATGCAATTCTTTGCATTGATTACCTATATTATAAAGATGACTTTTACTAATTTAAATAAATGATATCAATGCAATTCTTATTTAAATTAATAAAAGTCGCCTTCGCAATATATATATATATATATATATATATATATATAATATATATAATCAGAATAATTTAATATTTAATTACTTCTCTATCTTACGATAAAATTTTTTCTCGAAAGATTCGCTTCTACCCTATAATAGATAAGAACAGTGTTACAGAATAATAGTCATCGCGCAAATTTCTAAAAAATGCTCAAAGAAAATCATATTATGCTATAGTAACCGTTATGTGTTATAGCAACCGTTTGAAACGGCGCCAACAGAGGATAATTGCTTTGAAGTAATTAGCTACTAGAGTTCACTTCACTCTTACTTGACGCCTTCTCTCTTTATCGTCTTTGTGTCTGTCGTCCTCCATCTCCTCATTCTTCTCCTAACTCTTGCCATCGGTAGCAGACGTACGCCCATAAAATGTAATTGCTTTTCGGTTTAATCATGCTTTTTATTGACCGTTTGTCGCGAACGGATCTCTGAGCGTTAGCTACGCGAATCTCGTAACGAATAAAATATTATCTCTTTATAACAAAACATGCCATCGTCATCTCACAGTCACTTCTACCATTTATTTCTTGTATAAAGTATCCACAATAATGAGCTCAGAATGAATGTTCTTCTTTCTATATAAAATCTCATATATGCAGCTAGAATCGTAAAAAATATATGCAAGTCAACTTTTCCATTCGCCATGATCTCAAATATTTCAAATTGCATTATATCATATATTGTGATTCAGCCTATTAATCTCATAGGAATATTTAGTAGTATCTATCTTCACCCTAGGAATACATCTATTTGTGATATAATAATGATTAATTTCGAACACGCGTCCTACCATTTCCATAGAATAATCTCTTATGCAAAGATTCTTCGGTATAATAGGGACCAATAATTTTTCTATACAAGGTCTCACAAAAACGAAATAAAGATTAGATAAGACACTAAACAGAATTGTCGGACAAACAGAAATTAAAAATAGGATAATATTCTATATTTTAATTATTACTCACGTAATTATCAATAATAGAAGTACATTAACTTTGGTTAGATTACGTATTTCTGCAAACTTAAAATGTTAATTATAAACTTGAGGAAACGAATAAAAATAAATAAAAAAAAATCTCGTAAACTATAAAAAAAGAAATCAAGAAACAGAATTAAGACAAAGAAATAAAATCGCGAAAGTTTTTGTCAAAACTTAAATGTTGCTTTTACGATTTAATAATAATTTGAAAGTGTAATCGAGAAAAAAAAGTTGGTTGCAAATATCATAATTTAACCACAATTTTGTAATATTTAATTTTCGATGCCAACTGTATATTCTTTGGTAGAATCAAAAATATTATTATTAACATTATAGCAGTAATAACTATAAAAGAGAGCTCTAATCATAATTATATATTTTACCAAGCAATTATAGTCGCAAATATCAAACACTTTTCTCTCAGGATAGAAAATAGAAAACTCAAATATTTATAAAATTATAAATACATACTTTGGAATTTCATAGATGCTCGCATTAGTTACGTTGTTGACACGTTAATGATGATAAAAAGATGTTCAGACACGCTTAAAAATATAGTAGAAATTAACGTAAATTTTTTGCGGAGGAATTTTATGCGGCCGCATAATTTGAGCAGTTTACGAGTAAATGAGAGTAGTTCGGAGAATTATCTTCGGTCGCAATTTTCGCTCGTTCGTAGCCCGGGAGAACATCAAGCTATTAATTTGTATACAAGATTTGTGCGCGCACGCAAGAGAGAAGAAAAAATGCTACACACAGGGGAGGGATAAATGAAAATTTTGCATACCGACTTTGCAGGACGGTCTTAATTATGGCATGTAAATTAAGGTATATTTAGGTACACGCTAATACATGTTTCCTCGAAGCATGCAGAAACTACGCAAACATTCGAATTACAGAGTGAATAAAAGGAAATTTCAAAAAAGAGACCCGAAAAGAACTGCCTCTCCCATTCGCATGAGAATTAACGTCATGAGCGTGAGAGATTGCCTCACAATTTTTTTCAAAGCATGCGAGTCAAAATTTTTCAACCATCCTCTCTGTAATCATTACCAGAGGCAATTTCAGAATTTTGCGCGTAGTGCTCTAATAAAGAATTTCGCAGTTTCAACAAAAAGAAGTATACAAAATGCCCAGCAAAAAGATGTATCAGATTCTTCAATTATGGTTTTGTAACATTTCATTTTTACATATATTTTTCTAATTGAAGTTTGTAACTTATCATAATTGATGATATAATTTCTTCTTTCAAAGTAATCTCCGGTTATTATATTTTCATTCTAATTTTTTATTTTTTTATTTTTTTTTACAATAGATTAATCTTCGTCGATAATTCTGATAATTCTCGCGTTTCGAGATTTTCTTGAACATATTCCAAGTACATCCTGTTGTCTCTCATATTTTATAGTCGCGCATTTCTTCCACTAATATGCGTAAGAGCTTAATTACAATCATTAAGTTAGATGCAATATAATTATAAATAAAAAAAGTTTAAAAAATATTCTTAATACCGCATTCTAAATTTTCGAATGTAATAATAATAAAATATCATTCAAGATATTAAAAGCGAAACGTCTTCATATCGTTCAATGAAACTGTAGTAATAAGATCCTAGACCTTAGACTGCGCGTTTATCCATGCTAGAAGATGCCATTGGGCATAACTTTATGAATGTACACGATCTAATAACAGAAATAGAAGAGGAAAAGAGAGGTGGTGAGGGGGTGCATGCAGAAGAAACGGCAGGATGGAGATTTCAGGATAACCTTCGCATCTGCGGCGAGCACTTGAACTCGCCGTATATGAAGCGGATTTAATTGGCATAATAAACCTTTAAATAGAAGCCTCGCGCAGAGAAGCGAATGGTGTGTTAAGAGGTTGTTGGAGCCATTTTCTTCTACCTCCTCGCTCTCGCGGAGCCAGTTTAGATACTCGAGATTCACGTTTACTCGCAAGTACAAGTTACTACCGAGATGAAAGATTCGCGAGATATTGATGCATATATAATAGCGCAAGAGATCGTAATAAATAAATAATGCTTTAAAGCGGATGTAAGCGATTATTTCATCAGTTTTGATTCAGGAACGCTTCAGCGCGAATGCAAAGTCATGTCTGAGTGTATAAATTCTAGTTAAATAAACTGTGTTATCACATTATTATATTTAAAACTTTAATATTATATTTAAAACTTTAATTTAAATTTATTATTATATTTTATTAAATTTCTTTCTCCTCTTCCTCTCTCTCTTTCTTTCTTTTTAAAATTATGATTTCAATTAATTTAAACATTATAACCTGTATTGCCTACGGTACACTTTCCTCTTAATTTCTAAAAATCGTTTAGAAGGAAATTGAGTCCGGTTCTGAAACAAGCTGTTCCATTATTACATCAATCTCGCAGTAGAAATTAAGGCGGAGTCTCGAGTATGGATTCAGTATGCGTAGAGCCAATGTATGCGGCCAAAAAATGTCTCGAGGAAATGAATCGCTTCTTGCAACATCCTTCGTATCACGGTGCGTTACCGTTAGTCCGACCCTTGCGATCGCACCGAGTACTTCTTTTCGTTCTTTTTCTCATAGATCACACCCGGTCATCTTCGTCGTCCGACCGCAACGAGAAATGGACTCGTTCGATATTTCAACAGCAAGATACAGACACAGCAAATATTAATTACATATATATATTTCTAGTCTATTTCATTTATCAAACAGCATGTAAAATCTACATTATATATGTCGTATATACAACATGTTTCTCTTTCCATTTTTTCATCGAACAAGTTTATTCTGATTTTAGTGGAATTCTGCTATACTCTAAATTTTTTGCAGTGAAATCTCACTCCAAGAAAATAAAACACAATCATTCTTGAAAAAAAGTAAAAATATTTCACTTCTTAAAGAGTGACAATGCATTCTTTTTAGAATGAATTTTTACTTCAAAAGAGTGAAATCTCACTCCAAAAAAGTGAAATTTCACTCTTTTTCAAGAAGTAAAATATTTTCACCTTTTTTCAACGAGGGTTGTATTTTCATTTTCTTGCAGTGCGATTTCACTGCAAGAAATTTAGAGTGTATGTTAAAGCAGAAAATGAATTACTAAAGGAGAAAACTTATTTTCATTTTGAGTTTCATTTATAGAAAGAGAAACGAGTAACTCAATTTCGCCAAAAAGGCGATTAAAAGGAAATGTAATAAAAGATGATCCTATTGTGTTTAAACACGCAATCTAAATGTCTGGATTTAACCTTTCTAACATTTCCTAAAAGATCGACAATGTGATTATTAAAAAATGGCATGTAAAAAATATATATTTTCTTGGCAAATAAAAATTCGGCAGAATCAAAAAAGAGTTACATAAATATGCTCTGTACCGAAAGAACCTATGGTTAAGACGCATTACGATGTTATCCTGAATCCGTGCATCCATGGTTCATCGACCATGCATGACGGGCCGCTGCCGTGCACAAAAAGGAAATATCCTCAAAGACCACGGGCAATGCAGATCAAGGATTAATTGCTTACAGTTCGCGATGTACACATTCCGGTTTACTAACGCAATGCGTACGTGCGTGCGTTTCAGATAATGCCATTATCATTGTAGCGATTAAGCTGTGGACTAATTTGGTCTCTTCGCAGAACTTTTTATAAGTTCTGTAAATTGTCCTCTTTTTCGTTCCATATACACACATATATACGTACACATGCACAGCAACAAAAGAGAAATATCGTTTTAATCGACGTGACCAACGGGGTTTACAACTTCTTCGCCGGGATGCAATAACACGTGACGAGCAGCGAATTGCGAACGAAATGCGAATTTGATTGTTCAGCCGGAGGCAAAAAAAAAATCCCCACAAAAAGTCCGCGCAGCGTGGCTATTTGCAAAACATGCGTCGAGTTGCGCTTTCGTTCGATACTTACAAAGGTAAAATGATAAGCTAACTAAAAATATAGATTTCATTACGATGAAATCGATAACAGCATATCCATTATTTATATAATATCACTAGGCAATTAGAGCCAATATGAAGAATCAGAGAGAATCACATAAAAATGAAAAAAGAATTTATATGCAATATTGCTATTTTTCCAATTTTATTGGAATTTAAAAACAAGGGATTACTGACGGATTATTACGGATTTTTTATATAAACAACGCACACACACACACATATATATATATATATATATATATATATATATATCCATGTCCATATAAATAATATAAAATTTTCTTCAATTTTCTGTTTGAAAAACGGGTTACATAACTTCTCTGAACGTAACCAATTCAATTATCGCGATATAATTTATACGATTTCAGTATTACCGAAGTTATGAAATCAATGACAGACAACTGTACGCGTTAATTAATTAACTAATTAATTAATCTTCGCCAAAAATAGCCGTTTGAATTTCACGAATATTTGCGAGTCTCACCCATCGAGATACGAAACGGCATTTGTCTACCTCAAAATAACGTTCGACTGAATTACATCCTCGAAATACAGTAAAATTAAAAACTCATCCGCTTCTAAACAAACTAATATAATCTGATTTCGAATTACCGGTTCGCGATATTCATAGTGACACACACACACGAAATTTCGTCGGCCAATTAAGCATATTTTTTCGCTCAAACTAATTTGCGTTGAAGTAATTCAAAGCTTGCGGAATGTGCAAAACGCAATTCACTCGACTCGAGTGGCATAATCCAGATTCACCGTTGTTCGCGGAAAAACTGGTTTCGAGGTGTTACGCATGCAACAGGATTGTTCTAGATTCCAAGATAGGTTCATTCAGGCGTTAAAACTGACCCGCGAGTTTCAGATAATATCATAATCATATTGTTTAACTATAAAATATTTTTAGAAATAAAGAATTTCATAGATAATTTCGCTGAGAAATTATATTCAAAATAAAAATATATATGTGTAATCATGAAACACATACTTAAAGTAACATCTTAATAACAGTAACATCTTAATAAATTAAATCCTCTAATCTTCATTTATTTTCATTGCTAATATCAAATATTATAATATTAATACGTGAACACATCTTACAATTATTATATAACATTTCATAGCGATTTTGGAGTTTAATTAGAATCATAAATTCTGATAGGAAAATATCAAGGTCGTAATAGCGATCAAAGTTGATCAATACTATTACGTGCATTTAGCTCCGTATCTGTGCTTAAACGCATATCAATTTGTCGATTATTGATTTTCACAACTCAATGAACTATGTAATTACTACCGCCTCTTCAATTATCGAACTTTGATAACGAACTTTTAGAATTATAAGTAACAAGAATAATCGCAAAATACTAAATTCTATTTCTTTAATTTATTTCCATTTACTTCCATCCTTTTTTTTTATTTTCTGAAATGCGATGCTAAACATATAGCAATTTAATCTACAAATAAATTACAAATTAATATCTCACCTATTATTAAAGTATATATAAAATCTACATTTAAAAATCTCGATTTTATTAAAAAACATAAACAAAAAATACATTACTTGCATAAACATTGACTGTAACTGACAGATTATTTAGTAATGACAGATTATTTTCGTAATCGCTTCGTTATACCGTTGCTGCTTCTTCACGACATTCACATAGCACTCAGTTGCAAAAGAGCGGTTAATTATGATCGTGCACGCAATATCAGGATACAATCATCGCGCGACAGTTTATACGGTACTCCGAGTTTTAATTACGTAATGTATACTTTCACGGGAAAAACGATTTTGCTAAAGTATCTAAAAATTTAGCTAGATACAGATCTGGAAATAATTTTGTTATAGATCATCCAAATAATTGTATAGGATGTTCAAGCTGATTGTTAAAATTGCTCAAAACTTTTTACATTTCTTATTATGCTTGAGCATCCTATATAATCATTTTGATGATATAATAAAATTATTTTTAGATTTGTATATAAATTTTTGGATAATAAAATCGCTTTTTCCGTGTTATCATATTCTGTGAAAAGAACTGCATGAAAAAAGTTCAATAAATAAATTTAAAACAGCAATGTTTTTACCAACATTGTGCTCCGAAATTAACATATATTATAACATATTATAAAACATATAAAATATATTATAAAATGACATTAATTATAACTATAATTAATTAATATAAATATTATAACACTGCTTCAGAATCAATTTACGTAACTATTATGTTTTATTATGAATCGTTATTCCACTTACCATACAAATAACTATAAATAAAGATCAAATACTTAAAACGAGCAAAATTAGGTGACTGACAATATTAATTATTTATTAATTATATACATGTATAACCTCACGAAATGTTTCGATTTGATTTAGTCTTCTTTAACTGTGAATAAAATTGCAAACAAAAAAGTTATAAATTATGAACATAAATTAAGTGCATGATATCAACGGAGATGGATAAAATAAATTATAATTTCGCAAAGATCCCAGCTAACGATTTAAAACAAAAAATTTTTCTTCACTGACATAATTCCACTTACTGAATTTAAAATTAACGGATAAATTACATTTAAATTGTAAAAAATTCAAGTAATATGCGATGCATGATACTTAAAAAAAATTACTATTTATGAAGAATATTGCAATGATTTATAATTCCTTCCTCCTACCGCTTTGATTCCTGCCTCAAGTAATGCCGTAAATGACTCATAAAATATGTATCGATAGTCTTTGATAAATAGAAACACTCATGAATCATTAATCGCAGAATTTAATCAACGATAATAACCTTCTAAAAAAGATTATTATGTTTGATATTTTTTGGTACATGATCATAATGTTAATTAGATAGCGACGATACACGGAGCGAAGCGACTCATGCCGCTGCTTGCCGACTCGAGTCTCGTCAAATGAATGCGCGATGACTTTACATGACTTTTATGAACAATAAAGAGCTACACTCTATAACAAATGTCGAGAACAAATTAACCGAATTATCTTACCTCGAAATATTTAACATAAACTAACATATATCAAATATTCTACGAGTTTTAAAGTAGATATTAAAAAGCAATCGATATATCACACAGTTTCTTGTTAATCGATTCACTTGGCGATTCGTATTCATAGGATACGTTCAGGAATATATCATTTTTTTCATTTTTTGTATATCTTTATTGTGAACTAAATGTTAAACAAGAATAAAATGATATCTAAATGCATCCAGATGAAGCTTCTGAACGCAATCTTGCATTCTCAATCTAAAAAAGATAAATTATATTTTTTAGAAATTGATGAAGGCTAAAAAGAATTTTTTATATACCTATTTTTTTGTTGTATACATTTTATTAACATTATTTATTAAGGATGTTTTATACATATTTTCAAAATGATAACAAAATTATGAAAAAATTATAGATTATTCTAAATCACATTGAAAAACAATACGACAAATTTGGTGGTAATTTATTATCTAGAGCAGTTTAATAAATAATAGTATTTTTTTAATTTATAAAAATGTGTGTGTGTATGTATGTATGTATATATATATATATATATATATAAAAAATAAATGATACAAAATCTTAATTTTTTTAATATAAGTACATAATGTATTCAAGATTATTTATGTATAGACTTACATTGCGATGCATTAACTAGTTGCCTAATAAATAAACAAACATTTATTTGTTCTATGTCTGTATAACTAATCAGTGAATCGCAATAAAAAATCTTTGTATAAATTATTTTGAATATTTAAAAAACTAATAAAAAAATTTAGACTTTTATTATCATATTTTTTAATTTTAATTTTAACAACAAAAATAATAACAAATAAAATAAATAAACAACAAAAATGTATTATTAAATAAAAATGTAATCTTATTCACTTTCAGATGTATATACAACTTAAATAGTTTATTTGAAATGTAAGTATTAAACATTTCCAAATTTAATTTTCTTTGCAGGGACTGTACGTATGATACATCTTTAAACATCTTATTATTTGTTCGTTATTAGCCATTATCTTTTTTAAATTATATTTAAATCGACAAAAAATAAATAGCGTGAGATGAGATAACCGAGCAACTTTAAAGAAATGATTACTGTTCGTAATATCATGTAACAGTAATTTATAATCTATTTGCTTATCGTTCAGATATCTATTTCGAAGCGACACATTTCTCTTAAGATAAATACTCGTTATCTTATGGATCGCGAGAGTAAATTAATCACGCAGATTGATGATCACTAAACGTTCGCAGAGAATGGTCGCGTCTTGCAACGTAAATGCTACGACACGGAGCGACCCGCTGTCTTCCAGCTTGAGATTCGCCGCATAAATGCTAACACGTTTTTACGTAAACAATAGCAGTATGCTGTACAAACAAGGTCATGCATTAACTTATTTAAGCTCGAACATGATATAAATTGAATTCATACGCTGAATACTTTGTTCGGAAAATTTTGAAGTAGTATTAGAAAAAATTAATATAACATACATAACTGAATTCGATATTCGATAGATAACCCTCACAGGAATCAAAGCGATAGAACTTACAAATCGTTGTGATATTTAATTATTCTCTAATGTATTTTGCATCGCATATTCTTTAAATTCTTTTGCAATTATAATTTTCAAAAGAGAAAATAACGACCAACCAAATAATAGATGTTTATTAAATAATGTTAATAAAATTTACTAAATAATAAAAATATAAAAAAAAAACATTTTGTCTCTACTTATGTTAGTTTTCATCTAGTAATTTTTAAATAAATAATTTATCTTTTTTGGATTCACATGTGTAATCTCGTTGTATAAATGTGTATATATGTATATAAATAATCCGCACGTTAAAACCATTTACTTAATTTACTTAATTCTTCCGTTGCATTACTTTTCTCATGTAAGTTTTTTCTTTTCTCGCAATGTGACAAGATGTAAGATTAGAAGTCATAAGTATACAAATGTCCCGCTTTGACTGTCACATCCTGATAATTAGTGCGCGCGCGATTGTAATTAACTATGTTTTTGCAAGTGAGTATTGTGTAAATGCAACAAAACAACTTGACAATGAGAAGAAGAGGAGGCCTGAGAGTCAGCAAGTGACGGCGAAGCGCAATCATGGGATAGTAATTTATCATATAACTTCAATATTTTCATATCAAGATTTCGATTTTTATTAAAATAAGTAATATGCTTTGAAATTTTGTATAATAAAACATTGTATATAATACAAATAATATACTATTATAACGTATAATAATACGAATATAAGAATATTAAGTCAGATGAAAAAAAAGATATGTCACGAAAGATATTCTCAATGCAACTTCTATTATTTTCAAATTAAATTCTAAGACCTTTTTTTTTGATTGAGAAAACAGTTCATATAAAGTTCGGAACAAAAATAGATTTGTTACGATATAGCGAGCACAACTTTAACGTAATCGCAACTTGCAAAAGGAAAATCGAATGTATAAAAGTCCATGTAAAAAAAAAACAAGATATCGACCCAAACAAGAGAACGACCTACGATAAAACTCCATCGACACTGTCGAACAAACTACCGACGGTTACGATATCGCAGCTATTTATTTCGACGAGGTCACATTGGTCTTCCATCGAACTTTATCCTCGAAACAATTCTAGGACCGAGTTACGGAGCGAGATCCGTATTTCGTCTTCAGTTTCACTCCCTGATAAAAGTGTCGGTTGAAAAATTCAAGAGATACGGAAAGCGGCGAGTAATTTATATTCCGCCTTTCCGAACAGCAGAAAAGCCCGATAAACTTGGATTTTCTCGAAATAGAAACACCTCGGAATCCAATAATATTGTGGGTGCTATTTTGTAACCAAAGCAAAGATAAGCGAAAATCAAGCGATATTATTGATAGAGAACTTAGTTTGATTTCCCTAGAGATTGCAAAATAAATTTAATTTTCCAATCATTTTTCGTGTATGTAGGAACACTAAATATGTAAATTTTGCGTCTATTACCGCTGAAAAAGGTTAGAAAACTAACCAAGACATTACATCATCGTTTAAAGATTTTTGTTTTGTTCTTCCATCTCTTCAATAAATTTTCAACTTGTAATATTGAGAGATATTTTTGAACAATTAGCGCATTTTGAATAGCGCCTATTTTCTCGAGCCTTTCTATTGCTTTTTAAGTTAGAGAATTGTGATATTTTTGTAATAATTTTTGTAATAATTATCAACGTAATGAGATAAAAAGAGCGAATGAGAGGGGGAGGGGAGGAGAGATAAAAGCGTTTATTGCTACTCTAGGGCGAGCTCTCTAAGAGCAGAAAGAACAGAAAAAGTACAGTAAAAAATAATTATGTGCGCAGTTGTAAGCTGCTTAGAATTGACATAAGCGTAAAAAAACAAGATAAATACAAAATAATAATAATAATAAAATATGCGAGTATGTGAATTAAAATAAGCAGAGGCAAGACAATAAGTGATGTTGTATATAACAATAAGTTATAACGATATAAGATAAATAATGAACTGAAGTAT
>Ga0157364_1005186_pt1 | contig 13210 bp, 7 predicted proteins | sample AttsexASBM2_FD_111476 | JGI IMG/M metagenome (GOLD analysis project Ga0157364, IMG submission 111476) | Fungus gardens microbial communities from leaf cutter ant in Ribeirão Preto, State of São Paulo, Brazil - Atta sexdens ASBM2 | ecosystem: Host-associated > Fungi > Mycelium > Unclassified ... | reverse complement strand
TATATATATATATATATATATATATATATATATATATATATTTATATATGTATATATTGTGTATATATATATATATATATGTGTATATATATATATATATATTTATATATATAATTTTTAGGTCACAGTTCTTGTAATTCAGAAGGATCGAGAACACAGGTAGAAACACTTTTGATCTCGACAATTAACAACACAGTTTTACTGCTATATAATTAGTATTAGAATAAAAATATATGTTACATTGTTAAGGTAGGTTAAACTCAAAAGCGCCCATACTAATCCTAACAAGAATCTCGATGAAGGTAGCGCGATTACACGATGGATTAACGAATGTAGCCTTCGAATTCCAATATTCTCAGCGTCAGCGATCTCCTTATGACGACTCACGGAGTCAATCCATGTCAAGCTAAACTAATTACTCATCCGTTGGGTGGCTAGGATTGCCCGGAAATAGCGATTAGCGACGTTGGCAAGCTGAGACGAATTCGCATTTCCTCCCTGATAGTTTCCCCTCGTTCTCGATCCCTTTTCGCATAGGCGAAAACTTCGTTTACCTGCGAGAATTATCGTTCTTCCTGGATGACGGACATAAGAGACAAGGATGCGCGTACTCACTCCGCGTACGCGACGAACATAAATTCCCGATCACGTATCTTATCGAAACACATCGTTGTCCTCCATTAACTCGTTCGGGCTATCGTGAGGCACTGCGGAACTTCGAGCTCGTCGGTCACGATGTTTTCGACTGATTAAATTCGTCGTGCATCGCTAGATGACACTAATCTTACGAGTAGGAGGGATGGAGGGGAAAAAATAGAATAAAAATATTTTCTTTGAAAAATAAAGAATACTTTCACTATTTTCTCATTTATTCGACAATTAATTTCTTTTATTTTTGTAAATTGAGAATGTAATTTTTATTGGCTTATGCATTTAGCTTCTACTTTTTAAACTGCAAATTTATTTAATGTATGTCAGGAGTTTTTCATCAAAGAAATAAATAAAATTTGAAAGAGCATTTATTCATAATATAATATGCCTTATATAAGCTTCCATTCCTACAACAGTATATACTTCATATATTATATAAATTTCTCTTAGATATTTCATAATTAAATTCTTATATAATTTCTTATGTACAATTCAGTAAAATAATTTTTTTATAGAAATATATTTTCTGCCCTTTCCCTATAAAATAACATGTATATATATATATATATATACATTTGAATTGCTTGACTAGTTAATTTAAGCTAAGACACGATTGCTGAAAGCCCGAATCTTGTTATCTCGGACATTTACATGCTCTCCACGAGACGAATCGAGATGCTTTACCCTTCCGCTGCAACTTAATGATCCAATATACGTAGATTACCCGATACAATTTTATTTTCTAAAACAGTTCCAGAAGGCAGATCTATGCGTTCTCCGTGATTGGCGATTATAATGACGGTGCCTTTCAGTGTAACCCCTTTTCCAAAGGTAACATCACCTGATACTGTTAAATGATCTAACTCGAGGAGATCCGGTATTGTCGGAAATCTAGTTAGAAACTCTTTTACCTGTAAAAAAAAAGAAAAGAAACTGAGATACAACTGGATATTACTATATATATGATAAAGTTAAAGATAAAATTCGTATGAATTAGTAAAAATTGGAATAAGAATCAATCCTACTGACTTTTGAAAAATGATTATCTCCCAATTTGATGAGAGGCGTTGTAGGGAACATTCTTTGAGGACTCATTACGAGAGATCCGTTACGTAGCGTGTATAAATTACTCATTACAAGCATTAAATCAGAAGTCTTTTTCACCGGCAAGAATCTACTGCGCGGCACATTTATACCTGTAGCAAATAAACATTTTTAATTAAATATAATTGTGTATAGAGAATCGATTTAAAATAAAGCAGGATTTCTTGAGATAAAGAATTCTAGAAATTAAAGAATAAAAAACAATCTTGTTAAATCAGAGAAGCGTTATTTCTTTCAGCATTTACCAATACTTCCTTCGAATGATTTCATAGCAGCTCCTACAGCTGTTTCAAGTTGTATTATATTTAGACCATTGGTAAAAGTTTTATTGTTTACAATTATCTCCATATTCAAGTCTTTCTGCTCAAGTACTCTCTCAATGGCTATTTAAGAAGCAACATATATTAAACACAAATTTAATATTTATTATATGGCATACATAATTAATTGTACGACAATCTTAAATACACACACATACCATTAAGTTTAATCCAAAGGTTGTTGGTATTGAAATACTTAAATGTCTTAACAGATTTAAAGTCATCGATATGATCCTTGGGGACTTGAGCTATTTCAAGGAGACGAAGTTTATCTTCGTATTTTATAAGCGTACCACCCTATAAATTGTAAAATAAAATATATAATTAGAATTTCTCTCACGCTATTTCAGACGAATTGCAGTTCTCATGAAATGCACCTTAACGTCCGCTCGCGTTTTATCAGTTACTTCCATGACAAATTCAAGAGGTGGTTCCGGGCTTTTACTAAGCAACGATTTCAAGATTTTTATGTCTACCGTGGCACCAAGATTATCTATGTTAGAAATAAAACAATATTCGCGGCCCTGCAAAAAATCCGAATTTTTTAAAAATTGATTATCGTATCATTATTTACATGGACGTGAAAAATGCCATTTTATTACCTCACGAATGAATTTTTTGAGCAGACCAGAATTCAGGAAACTTTCATAAAAGTCTCCATGACCGGGTGGATACCACCTGTTAACAAATTATTTTTTTTTTTCGTGAACCTGTTAAAATAATGTTAACAGTGATTTTATGAAAATCGTTCTTACGCTTCTATGTCCTCATCGACTTGGCAGTGCTTAGCGATTGGAAGGAGGGAATCTCTATTTATACGCGGATAACAACTCTGATTAAAAGTATAAATGTCTATATCGATTCCTTTGTACTTTCTAATTATGCGTTGCGTATCGTCGTCTGTGTTGAACGAATTCATCAGTATGAGTGGCACGTTAGCGTTATACGTTTTATTTAGATGCTGTTACAATAGAAATACATACAATTATTATACATTATATTATAATCTTAAAACTCATAGTGATTAGTGAAAATAATAAAAATAACTAAGTTATAATTTGTATACCTCAATCTGCTGAACGGTGAGATCAAGAAACGTAAGTCCATTTCGTACAGCAATAACGGACTTCGGTCCGTGACATCCCATGCTCGTTCCAAGACCACCATTTAGCTTGACGACAACTAACTTATCCAGCAGTTCCTTCACCTCATTCGTCTCTGGTGATGGCAAGGAGTTATAATTCTTGACCTGTGAAAAAAACATAATTCGGAATTATAAAATTAATTAAATTTCTATATTATTTATTAATAGAATTCACCAATTAAAGCACTAATAAAATACAGAACGTTTTTAGAAGATAATTTCATAGACTTTCCATAGAACATCATAATAATTTCGGCTCTCGACTCACTAATTATAATTAGTGGCGATAATTATCAATATCGAGTTGTTAATTAAAATGGACTGAAAAGTATGCTGTTACACAATGTCAATTTAAAAGAAAAAAAAGAGGAAGATATTTCCTCATAATCTTTCTGTTTCTGCACGATCGAATTTCACTCACCGCATCTTCGGGCAGCTTCTGAATATGGTCCCATTCTAAAGACGGACCCTCCTCCTGCAGGAATCGCTCGAAAAGATGTTGGAATCCAGCGAACTGCCGGCTGAATATCGTCGTCTTGTTTTCGCGAGCGGTTGCCTGCAACTTCTCAAGCTCGCGTTGCAGCTCATCCCGTGCATCTCTCTTCGTACGCTCGCGAAATGCCTGTGTATCTGAAGAGCTGCGTTGATGACCACGTGCCTGTGGAGTTTCCTCCGTGTTATAGATCGAAACTTTTTTTTTACCTATTCTTTTCGCGAAATCCTCCCAATCTGCTCCGATAAGCCGTTCGTCGCAATTCGAAGGCGAAATGTTACGCATGATAACTTTTCAAGATCGCGGCTGTATAAATCGACAAAAAAAAAATACAAGAAAAAAGTAGGAAAAATAAATAAATCGTGTATACGCGTGCAATGACTCGGGATATGTCTGACCGCTTTCTCAAAAAGTTTCTCGTTATAAAATCTCCCTCGTCGGGACAAAATTCTCATGTAGAAACGCAATCTTGTAAAAATTGACTATAATCTGTAGTAATCAACAAGCGTCACTAACGAGGACTGTTTTTTCTTTTTTTCTTCCTGTTTTTTTTTCTCTAACATGCGACGAATTATCGTGAATCGTCGTCATTGTCTTCTCGAAAAACGCGCGAAAGCAATCGCGTTGTTCGTGCTCGGAAAGGTCTTTCAAAAGGCAAACAAATAGATAGCGAATGCAAAAGAAAGTAAAATAAATGGATGCAATGCGATAACGATAAATCCAGAAACGAAAATTACTATATGAATCGGCGAATTTTAACGTTACATATATTTCGCTCGCATTTTAGGAAAGAAGAGAAAAAAAATTCCGTTCGTTTTTGATTCATTTTTTTTCAATTAATTAAAGTGATATTTCGTAATTTGTTTTTTATCATTTACGTGTTGCAGATTACGGCTAGATACGGAAGCGTGTTATTATACATTTGTATAATTATACATTTGTATAATTATTTGTATATGAGACTAAAAAAGGAAAAAAAAATACTAAATGTCTTTTTTCTAATTCTTAGATGTAGAAAAAAGCAAAAAGTAAATTAATCTATATTTATTTTTCCAATGTAAAATAGCTTTAATCTCGGTTCAACTTGCTTATCTTTTTCTAGTCTAGTAAAAATGAAATAAAAAGTAATTTTAACCAACTATATGCGCCTTAATTGTATATTGATGAAGAGTAAGTTTAATCAAGATCAAAGTTTAATTTATATTGACAGAAATAAAAAAAAATGTTAAACTGACATATAGAAGACAATAAGAAATGAAATTATAATTAAAAAAACCGTAAAATAAATGACAATAAAAATTAGAAAAAAACCTTTTTCTCAAAGTTACCGTGAATTTTTTTTCATCTAAGAACATTAAGCCTGACCCAATGTCGCGATCGTGTTGATCTCGCCTGTGAGACGATAATTCGAGTTTAAGTTGATCCGGAGATTCTCGGTTTATTGCGGAAAAAAAAAAAAGAATAAAAAGATTAAACGAAATGAGCGACATTTCGCGATATTTCATTTAATTTGATTTATAGTTGAGATAATATTCTCAGATCAAATAGGATTGGCATAAGCTGATATTTATAGCTGGAGATTTTATATAATACTTAAGAGTTTTAAGTATAATCTAAGATGTCATGAACAGATTAGAGATTATCATCTTAAGACATTATTTGTAACTTATTTTAGTAAATAAAACGGTTTTAGTAAATAAAACGGACTGTAAATATCGCCTATCTTTTTCCCTACTTCTTTTCTACTTCGTGAATGAGACCGGCATAAAAAAATGTGCGGGACGAATAATATAATCATCAATTTAAATATTTAATTTTCAAATATATGTACCGCGATAATAATACAGCGCACAACTGTCGACCTTGCATATGTAAAAGAGCGTAAAGTCAGTTTCGCAATGGTGAGAGGAATTTCGCGACTTATCGCGGGACTTGCGTGAGAATTATCACAGAAAACACTTCGGACACTTTGTTTAAACCTATTTTCTATACATTAGCATTAAAAATCATTAAATTTGTGTAGGAAACAATACTAATACTTGAGCAAACGCTGTCCTCCCCCCCTTCCCCCTCCCCGTTGACCTTTTTACAAAACCATACGATAAGATAATTTCGAGAAACGGAGTACATGCATCGTATGAATTTTATCTCTCTGTTAAAATAAATAGTCATTATTACGTTCGATTACTCGGAATATCAGAAAGATAGGAAATTACCATGGAAAAAAGAAATTTTGGAGCTATTAATAATAATCATGTGAGCATAATTTAAGTGCCATTAATATTAATAATAATATAATAAGCGTAATTTAAGCACCGTTATCGCAACTGTTAACGAATAACATTTAGGTTTCGATTCACTTGGAACCCATTTTGCGACATAACTAAATTGAATAATTCCCGCGATTTCTATCTCGGTTATCCCGCATCTGTTATAAGAACATATCGCGAATGCTTTACGATACGTGAAATCACTATCGAATGAGAAAAATGAGACCAGAAAGACTTACAGTTAGTCTCGGTTCTAATATAAGATTAATTTTACCAATCTAATATAAGATTAATTTTAATCTCGATTTAAAACTGACTCTTTTCTTTTTCTAATTCTTAGAATACAATTCTTACGCTTGTTTTTATAACTAGTTTTTATAACTAGTTTTTATAACTAGTTGAAGGTTAAAGCTAATCTTAGAATTAGAAAAAAATTTCTTAAAATTAGAAGAATTCTTAGAATTAGAAAAGAATAAAGAGTTAAACCAAGATTAAATTTAATCTATTATACATTAGTTAATCTATTATACATTAGTAGAAATGAATATTAGTAGAACTTTATCATTTCTTACGTAAACTTAAATAATGACGAAAGAAAAATTTCTCTCGCGATTTTCTATTTTTTGAAAATAGAACTTTTTTTATATTAAGCCAGAACATGGATCGACATCATATGAATGTGTCAACTATAACAATATCCGTTTCTTAATCAAGTTAACTTTAAGTAGTTTAATTTTAATCTCGGTTCAACTAACTCTTCATCTTTTTCTAGTTTTAAGAATAAGAAAAAGATAAAGAGTAAGTTGAACCGAGATTAAAGTTAATCTATAGTGGTAGAAATGGATATAAGATAGGCCATTTACGGTCAAAGTCAGATGTTGGAATAATACATCTGTATTTTTAAATAAATTTATCTCGGATATATTGCTTTCACACTTGCAACACAATTTCATTTTGCATTGCGAGCTCGAATATCGGCGCGCTGTCATTTATCTGAGATAAATTTATTTAAAAAATACATATTGGTTGGTATTCATAATCGATTCTTGTATTCAAGACTGTCTTAAGATGTCACACTGAAAAAAAAGATTGGTTGAATATGACATAGTATTTTTAATTAGTTACAGCAGCCAATATGTCATATTTTATACCATTTAAATTATTGTAGCAGCCAATCTTTTCTTTCAGTGCATGAATGAATTACAGAGTTAGCATGTCTTAAGATATTTAACTTAAGATTTAAAAAACTCAATATGAATACCAGCAGTAAATATATTTTTATTCAAAAAAATGACTTATCATTTTAATAATTAATAAATTTTGACTTTGATCGTAAATACAGATATTTCTCTTATTTAGTGGAATAGTTTCTGTTTTCCATTTCGTTTTATACACAATTCATTGTATGAATCAGGAACAATCATCGCCTTTCAGAAATCCGCGAAAAGATAAGCCGCACACAAGTCGCACGCGACACGAGATCGACTCGAGGCCAATGAGATCGGTACCACAATTACATCCCAGAATGACGCTGCGCGCTCGAGTCGAATTTGCCTATCATCATTAGCTTACATAACGACAGATTAGTATGAATAGTGCTTGTATAAATCATTGCGTAAAAACTCGTGGAAACTTTTAGTCCGTGACGAAAAAGAAGATCCCCGAAGTTCGCGAATCAGAAGCCTGATCCTTAAATGATCTCTTTCAACAAAATGTCCTTGATATCTTTATGATGGCTGAGGGAATGTCAAATGTAGGTAACGACTTAATCTCATTAGATATCTAAAGATAGCCATTATCTCACACACGTGGAGAACAAGGCGCGAAACAGCTTATGGCAAAAAAATCACTAATGAACATTGAGAAAAATTTCTAATTGGAAATCAGAAAATTTTTATCATATCAAGCAGAATTCTACTTATTTATTGTCTCAATTAGAATTATAATAGATTTAAAAAATTTCTGATTTGTCCATTTTCAACCAAAATTCCAATTGATGTAACCAAACTATTTTTCAGTAAACAATTACAAGCAACTGGTTTCTGACAGAATTATTTCTGATTAAAAATAGACGAATTGTAATATTCAGTTATATCAGGCAGAATTCTATTTATTTAAACTAGAATTATAAGAGATTCAGAAAATTTCTGATTTGTATATTTTCAACCAGAATTTCAATCAACACAATCAGACTCGCTTTCCAATAAACATAAACAGCTACAATAGAAGCTGGTTTCTCAGGATTTAAAGTCTCGCATTCAGATCCTCGTTACGATACGAAGAATTTACAAATTATTTATATTTTATCTAATCATATCTGCGAATCTTTATCAATCTTAGAAATATATTTTTAGAAATAGATTCTTAGAAATACATTCCGGATATCCTGGAAGTTCGCAATACATTTTTTTTTTCAAACATTTGATGTTTCCTTCGATTTACTCTATCAACAATCAAACAATTGAAGGTCAACATTTTCCTCACAAAGAGATCGTTAAGATCCTTTCTGTGAAGAAAGACTCCAAAATTTTTCGATTTTGATTCAAATGCGAGGTTCTTTTCACGAAAGAGAAAACATTTGATGATCTTTTGGATTTTAAGGCCAATATTACACGCGTCCATTTTTTATCGAACGACATATATATATATATATATATATATATATATATATATATATATATATTTTTTTTTTTTTTTAAGCGTGTCAATTGGCTGCACGACAAACAGAATCTCGGACCTCTTTGTTCTTAGTCAATCGACAAACTTGAAAAAATTATACGACAAAAAACGGACGCATATAATATTGATCTAATTCGGCTGCGAAATTTTTTTTTGTCGGAAAGTAATCGAGAATCTTTCGGACTTAAATAAGACCGAAATGAAACGGTCCCGCGATCGAGACCAGTGGAGAGACCGCGCACGGAAGCCAGCGATGTTTATCACTTACTTGCAACAGGTACTCCATGTGCAACACTTTGTACGGGCGTAACGGACGCTTGACGATCGTGGAATGCGACTGTGACATCGCGCGTGCGACGATCGGCGGCAAAGCGCGCTCCACCAAACACGATATAAATGCGTACACACACGTGACGTCCGGTCAAATAAGATACGGGACGTCTCTTTTCGGGCGCGAAATCTTCTTTGTTTATACAGGATTGGATTCTGGATGCGCAAGGATTTCACTTGACGATCGTAATTATTTACCTTTATTATATCCTTATTATTTATCAAATGTTAAACAAGGACAAATAATACTCATGAACGTCAAAACCCACCCTCTATAACAGAGTCTGTCTGCGGAATAATAAACTTTTGATTGGCTTATCGTTTTTGTTAACTTCAATAGAATTCAAATTAGAATAAGTAAGATAGTTATACAAATTAAAAAGAAATATTTACATTGTGTATCATATACAATTAAATAATAGTATAAACACACACACACACACACGCGCGCGCGCGTGCGCGCGCACACACACACACACACACATACATGCACGCACGCACACACGCTTTTTTCTAACTCTTGTTTTGACAAAATTCCCGTGGCCAGACTCTGCTATATCTATACAAGACGTGTTTGGTACTGACTTTTCTAGAGGAATTAGAAAGTTATTTAAGAATAAGAAGAATCGATGTATTTAGACACGTTACTTGAAATTACACATCAGTTCGAAAAACAAATTATTTATTATACCCGAAATGGCAAAGAAAATCAATTGAGCCTATTTAGAATTTGATTTGGTTATTCGATAATGCTCGCAATTCGCTGGTTTGCGTAAAAATGCCCGATTTCATAGGAGATATATATATATATATATATAAGTACGTTGTTTGTAAACTAAATACCTTGTAACATTATTACGAATTTAAAAAAAAAAGATACATATATGCATGCCAATACGTTTCGTATTAACGATAATATAATGATGAGAAAAATTATATATTCTTTTATGTTTTTTTTTTCATTACTCTGCATATTTTTTAACTCGTAATTGCGAAATGTCCATCATATAAATAAAATATATTTAACGAATTTGTGCCATAAATTATTTATCAGGTATTATACGTTTCAAGTACACGAAAAAGATAGTCATACACTATAAAAAATAAAATGTTAATTTTAACTTAAAGACATACAGTAGGCTTTCTGATGTAAAAATGTTAAAATTAACAAAAAAATGTTCATTTTTGCATGTTTCAAAAAGTCTACTGTATGTCTTTAAGTTAAAATTAATTTATTTTTTACAATGTATGCATATCTATACGATAACGTATAAATATACATACACTGTATAAATATGCGACTTTATCTATGAGTCCGGAATAAATGACGAATTTGTTGAAAAGACGAACTTAATTATGTGTAATGTCAATGATTAAATGCGAAAACTGCCTTGAAAAAAAAATCGTCCCGAAATCGATCGATTCAGCCAATTAGTTGAACTTGAGTGATCATCTAACTTTTTCCTTAGAGCAAAAAATAAAAACTTTTTGTATGTACGTGTGTATGTATGTACATACATACATTACATAAAAATTTTCAGCTCTATAAAGCTAGCAGGAGAAAAATCAGAACCAAATCAGCAGAATCAAATCGAACTTATCGAAATTTTTAGTACTCGTTTTGTATTAAATTGTACTATTATGATAATTTTGTATCATGTGCCATTTCGAAAAAAATCGTGGCGGTGCTAGATTAATATTAAGTTGGCAGGATTAATTCAAAATAAAAGAAAAAAAGAAAAATAATCAGAAATCAATAGGATTGAATTTGTACTATTTTGCCCCAAAACAACTCCCAAAAACAATTCTACATCATGTGTCATTTCCAAGAAAGCAGTGGCGCTACCAGTTTAATATTTAAACTGGCATGGCCATTAAAAAAACAATATAAGGGCAAAAATTAACATAACTGAATTTGTACTAATTTGCACATACCATTGAAAGTAAGCTAATGTTTTATATGTTTTCTCTTTAAATAACTTTATTAATATAATACTTACAATCTATGAGACATTCGATGTCAAACAACTTTTGAAACATCATTTTATTTTTTTTTTTAATTTGCTAACCTACTTACAGACAAAGATAAGATTCGCATGTCGCGAAAAAAATGTGAAATAATTTTGTGAAGTTATTGACTTGTAAATTTATAAAAAATATCTCTGCAAATATTTAAATAATTATTATATCATTAGTCATATAAAAAAAATGCAAAATTTTCTGATTAAAATTAAAGATATCTCATGATTTAAATAACTAAACCTGTAATGAATTGCGCGTTTTTTGATCTTTTGTATATGTTTTTTTTAATGTAAAGGATGTCGTGTAAAAAATCTTCCGATATTGCATTTACAAAAGAGAAATTTACGAGAATCATTCGTTTAAGTTGCGATCCCAGATTTTTAACTTATTCTATATTTTTATAATTACAAGAATTAGAAAAAGATGAACAGTAAATTAAAGTTGCTTTTATATTGGTAGAACCGGGCCTTAATTGTTCCATAAAATTGTTCATAAAATTTTTCGTTTTTAATCTTTCTTATTTCCATAGAAATAAAAAATTAATAGATTTACTTACGCTGGAAATAATATTACGTAATAATTATACTCATCCTATTGTTATTATTCGATAAATTAATCGCTAATTAATGTCCGTTTCGTATTAATGTATATTAACTTTAATCTTAGTTAACTTTCTTTATTTTTTCTAATTCTCGGAATTAGAAAAAGATAGACTTAGTCGAACTAAGATTAAAATTAAACTACATTGATAGGAAACGGACATAAGTGAATCGGACTTGAGTTCTAGGTCATCTCAAGATAACAGAGATACATCATCGCAAGATAAGTTTCAACTGCGTTAAAAACGCCAGGCTAAAACATCGAGCATAACCTCAATACAAATCCACAGGGACGTATTCAGTAGCCGGAAGCGAAACCAGCACAAAGAAAATTAGAAGACTTCGTCAATTGTTTGGAGAACAGATGCCAGATGAAACATTGCTACTTTTTATAACTTTGTCAAAGTCTTGTTAAGGTCTGTCCTTGACAAGTAAAAAACAAATAAGAAACAATTATGTGACACAAGAATGTGTAAAAGAGTGGAGAGACGCGCGATAACAGGAAGGATAAATGACGGGTAATATAGACAAGAGAGATACTTCAGAGAGCTCGAAATTTACCTTTCTATCGTCCACTTGCAGCATCGCTTGAGATTTTGTTCAGACGGTTGATGCTCTTTACGTTGCAACAAAGGTCGCAACAGGTCGAATCAGAAATCAATACCTCGCTTCCGAATTGATCACTTTAAGCACCGTACAGATTCCTTCGAACTATTACGAAAGAATCCATATTTTTACCTTGAACGTAAGATACCCTCGAGCACAAAAATATGCCGGTTCGTGACGTCAGACGTACCTTGTGGTCGGTAAGTAGCGTTACAATGACTGATTTTACCGACGAGATGATTACGTCATGTTCCGATCTTTTCATGGCAGGTATATTCAAATTCGGTCTTAATTGATGTAAATTAACAAATTAAAACATGAGGCATATAATGAAGAGAGAACAAAATATATTAGACAAATATATTACAACGAACTCTTTTTTTAAAGAGAAATTCACCGCGTTATCTACTATACACAAACTTTAGAATATTATAGGTAGAAATATTATATCACCAATGAAATACTGAATGAAAGACAAGCGACACTTAGAAAAGCAGGAAGTTATGTGATTGTTAAAATTAATTAAGTAATTAAATAAGATGCTTTTTTTTATGTGATGCTCATTTTTAGCATCAAAATAAATCGTAATTAAAATTGATGCTTGATTTTCGTCAATTTTTATTACATAATCTATTTTGACGCTAAAATGAGCGTCTTGCGTCAGCATGAAAGAATTTAAAGAAAAATTTTAAAAGTAAGAAACTGCAGATAATATTAGTTTCATAAAGATGTATATCAATACAACTAGTTTTTAACTTTATGAGAAATTATTTAATGATATAGAACAAATGTGTGAATAACATCGTGTGAACTGCTGGTTTGAGCGCGAAATCAAACATGTTTGATATTAAAGATGTTGAAAACAAGATTTTATTTTTATTATATGAAAATATTAGAAATATATCGTCTTTTTCTCGATGCGCCCAAACTAGAAATTCGCACGATATATCCACGCATCGTTAAGTTGATAATGAAACATTCAAATGGATAGT
>Ga0157364_1005185_pt1 | contig 13210 bp, 5 predicted proteins | sample AttsexASBM2_FD_111476 | JGI IMG/M metagenome (GOLD analysis project Ga0157364, IMG submission 111476) | Fungus gardens microbial communities from leaf cutter ant in Ribeirão Preto, State of São Paulo, Brazil - Atta sexdens ASBM2 | ecosystem: Host-associated > Fungi > Mycelium > Unclassified ... | reverse complement strand
TTGGAGGAAAAAAAAAATTTATGTGTTCCACAAACATTCCTCTCTGTCAATCGAATTTTGTGCAAAGAGTCAAAAGGAGGGGGCCGAAGTAAAAAAAAAAAAAAAAAAAAAAAAAGAAATCGTAAAAATTGCAGGAATGAATCGCAACTGGAACTTGGTGGATGATAATATAATAAAACGATGTCATCATAAGCGATCTTGCACATTTGTGTCGTGGTTAGCTAGGCCCGCATATGTATACGAATGGCGCAGCGTGTAACGGTCACTAGGATGCGCGCGTTCCCCTGGACCATTCTAATATCAAGGACACACAGTGATGCGATGGATGCGACTACGAGAACAGTGATGGCGCGCGGTGGCGGGGGCAGATGGAGATGGGAGCAAATGCGGACGACCCCCGACCCGGCACGCTGAAACCTGGAGGATATCTGACTCACGACGACACGACGTGTGAGCGCGTTCTATTCTACCGGTGCGACATGGCATGCATATCCGCAAATCCCTCGTTATCGTATCCTTCGAAATTGTAGAATGAACTTTTCGACGTAACCTAAGATAATTTCGAGATGTGATTTGATCTTGATTTAAACGAACGAGTGTCAATCACAAATCGTATTGTACAGGTCGGTATTTATAGTCGGTTTTTATATTTAAGATTGTCTTGAATCTCTTCTGTGTACTATCACGTTTAACTTATTCTGTCTTACTTTATAACTTTAAGGTTATAGAATGGGATAGTATAAGTTAGAATAAAATTTTATATAGATAAAGAGAGAAAGAGGAAGAGAGCAAAAGAGAAACATTCTATGCATGTATACTCTTCTTTCTTGATTTTGATAAAATTGCTCATGGCCATTTCTAGACATTAAAATGGTCTTCGAATAAGATTATGAGATTCCAATCATAGGACTCAGTCCGTTCTTACTTCGAGACTATATTAAGTAATTTCTTAAGATATTAATACTGCTCTAAGATTTATAATATCTCAAGACGGTACTTAAAACGGTCTTATATATCTGACTGAATATCAGTTAAATAAAATAATTTATGCTAAAATACTTCTATAATATTTACATGATTAATAAAGTAAGGAAAATTACTCAATTAAAAAAAAAATATCCTTTAAAAAAATATTTTCTTTCTTAAAATTAATCTTCTTTCTTATTATAAAATATATATTTGCAATAATTTTCTACGTTATTATTTTTTATAAATTATTTGATAATTATGCCAAGAAAAATCGCACTATTATAGACTCGGAAAATTTCACGAAGGAAGGGAGTTTCTCGGTCGTGGTAAAGTTGCGACGCTGCAAAAGACGGGGACGGCGCGTACGTGATTGCTGATCGCAATCGTAGACGAATGGTTACGTTATACGGGATATGATTATTGGTCGACCGGAATAATAATTGTAATCATCGCCGGCAGATAATGATGAGTTGACGACGAGTCGTCGCAGTAAAGGCGCAGTGCCAGAGGTGACACACGCGAACTCGCACAACGCATCAGCTCCCACACTACCTATCTCCTGTACAACTAGTACCGTCTAACGGATTGCACAGAAACGATATTGCGACGAATCAACTGGCGCCAACTGCACATTATAACCTGTTCTCTTTCAATCAGCATTGAACGGGATTGTAAAAGGTGTTAGTATCATTCTGCCGAAATATCCTTCTGATTGAACTTCTTTAATTGTATTCTTTTATAAAAAAGAGACAAGTGTATATTTCTAGATAATAAACTTTCTAGAGATTTATCTTTGTAGCAAATAAAATTTTATATACTAAATCAATTATGTCATGAACTTTACTCTGAACTTTTCTAATCATATCAACTATGATTGTTCAGTCATAGAAATAATTCTTTAATGGCACAAAAGCGATCTTTCTTCAGTTAAAAAATTGTCGCGGATATATTCGCGCGATCTTGTGTTTGCAATCTCGACGAGTTCCCGAGAATATTATAAATCGTTAGTAAGGGAGAGCAGCGAATCTGCGAGAGTGGCCCTGAGATTTTGATTCTATCTCGCCTCGATACTCAATCGAAGGCTATCTCGATTGACCGAGTTGGAAAACAATACGCTGAGGAAGACGGGAGAGGATTGCAAATTATCCTAGCGTAATTACACGGCAAAATGATGATCTTTCTCATAGACGAGTGTCGATCGGTTTCGATTATTAAGAATCGCGCGATATATAAAAGAGTGAGAAGGTTGTGTGATTTATATCTCATCAAAGTATCATAAAATAAATAACGTTTGTCTGCTTTCAACATCCCTTAAGAAATTCTATCTTCTTCGTATCCACATTATTTATAAATAAAGCACTTTCTGAATGTAATTCTTATTGAGAATTAAATATCTTTAAATATTGATTCCCAAAATTCTACTCATATTCATTGTATTCGCTTTTCTACAGCATCAATTAATAAAGCGTTACATAATAAAAGGAATAATTAAACATAGAGGACAAAATAATTTGTTTTATCAAATATTTCAAATTCTTTTTAAGTTAATTTTTAATATTAGCTGATATATCTTCGCTCAATCATTGCAAAGTTATAGTTACATGAACTTATTGCTGAGAAAAAATTAAATAATTATTGTTAACAGTATTCATGACATTTTCTCTATCTCCCATTTTCTATTTTTAATCGTTAACATGCATGTTGCACTTATCACTCTCTTTCATAGTTCATGCTGGTACCCAATACACCGTTATCAATCAATGATCATTCGATTCTCACTCCGCGCGCTTCATGCACCATGAACATACTTAATCATTTGTAGAGAATATCTTCTCTAGTGATTGTCTTTAATGGAGACGCGAGTATGTGAGCGGCGGAGTCATTCGCGCACCGCATTCGGACATATACTCGATCGTGTCGGTCATTGCGAAATCAATAATTACGAGAATCGCGTTACTTCGTAGCGCACGTCCAGGACACGTCCAGGATTTATTAGCATCGACCGAACGTGCGCGCAGAATGTATCACCTGCTAATAAAAATAAACTCTTCTCTCGACTGTGTATAACCTCGAGATCTTGAGCCGGTAAAAGTAACGCAAATCGCATGCACCTTCATCGTCGTCCGCAGTACGTTCTGCATGTCGGATATCTTCGATCGTTCGATAAAGCGACAAGCATTTTTGCTCACCTCTCGTTTATTTTCTATCGAGCTGATGCACGAAGCGACTTTACCTGTGTTACGAAACCGAAGCGATAAAGAGATGACGCGATAGGAGAGAGAGTTTATGATACTAGTAGCCGAAGTTCGGAAACTCTGTTAAATTATTGCAGGTTCTGTCCTGATGATTTAGCTTTTTAATTAAATCTCGGAGCTTCTTCCAGGAAGACGGCCTCCGCGGTCGAAGTTCTGGAGCTTCATTTAATTATACTGTGATAGTTTATCTTGCTTTAATTAAGACTCGACTGCACCATTCCAAAAGGACCAGATCTCATTTTCCTACATATTCAGAGACATGTGCAAGTGTGTGTTGGTAGAATGTTTAAGATAGATCACTATCTGATCTTGATACAAGGAAGCAGGAAGAAGACGGAGCAGTAGCGGAAAATCTAGCTGAGAAGCGCTGGCAAAGTCAAGGACACGAGTCCTTGGACAGTTTTAATCGCGTGGAATAGATATATTAGCCCGTTAATCGATATAATTAGTAACTTGGTTATACTCGCGCGCTAGCGTATCCTTGAAACACTCCACATCTTTCACTTTCCCTTCTGCGCGGCATTCTTTCGCTCGAACCGTCCGTGCGCATCGTATAAATATTTTAGTAGAATATCCTTCGTGCGCTCGCGATCTCTCACAATCATCACGATGAAGTCGCGTCATCATCGTTACCTTACACGATCTCTCTTAATTTACACGATTCTCTCGATTTACTTATCGCGCGATATCACATTTTTACTTGTATATCTATTCGCGGATCACCACAAATCACTATGATTATATCTTTTTTCTCATTCGCTCCTTCGCAGTCTCAAAAATTTGTGGTTTACATCGTTCGAGAATGATCACGATCGCTGACGACACGGCGATGGTCTCTATGTGCGTTGATCTGCCTTTTCGGACTGACCTTGAACGAATCACTCTGGTATACGTTCCAAAACAGTCGTTGGTCGATATTAAGGCGACACGACGCTAATTCGCCGCTTTAAACGCGAGCCATACGTTCTTATGTACTTGGTGCACGACCGTGATGTACGTACGGAGGTCGTCTTCCCAATGCTGACATTCGACGTGTACCGCCTATTAAAATCATACGATTTATAGACTATTTGCCGCTGTCCGGCAAAGTAATTCATGTTACTCGTTTCTGCGTTGTGGCGAACAACACGAATTCACTGCTTAAGAAAGTAATAAGTGAGACTGTTTCGTATTATGTGTATATATATATATATATATATATATATATATATATATAATTAAATATTATAAAATATTATAAAAGAATCATTCCTATAGAAAATCTATATAACATATCCTTCTTTCTCAATATCTCCCCCGCTCTCTCTCTCTCTCTCTCTCTCTCTCTCTCTCTCTTTCTCTATGTATATATATCTTTTTAAAGTACCTTCTCATGTATTTTTCTTCGAAAATAAATAATAACTATACGGGTGTTCCGTTAAGATGTACGAATAAAGGAAAAATTCGAAACATACAAATTACTTTATAACTCTAATAATAAAAGGTGAATGTTAGTGCAAAGAGAAGTTCTGAAATTTATTAATCTGGAAGAATACATGTCATTATTAAATTATGTGATAAGTTTAAAATATATTATTTTAATTAATTCTTTTAATTAAATGTCTACTTTTAATTAAATGTACACTCTGTATTAATATTATATATGTGATGTATAATTACATAAATATTACTAATATGTTTTCACACAAACGTGACAATGGAACGTTTTCTGTTTTTAACATTTCTGCATAGTAATATACAGTCCGTTATGATAATTAAATAGATTGCTAAATTCATGGAGTATTCTAAGAAACGCGGGCATTCTATAGTTTTCCAAGAATATAACTTGAATTGTTCTCGTGCGGGACATGAGAGCATTCACCAGCGAGATAAACGATGCGCGGAACGGTGTTATCGTCGCCTGCGCGTCCGCGCGACGGAGTATGAAAAGGCAGCATCACGAAGGCGACACATGTGTACCAGCGTGGGTACACCGACGCTGTATGCAAAAGCACGGGGACGATAAAATCAAATCCCGCGTACGTACCCCGGTACGTGACTGACAGGTCGGCTTCGTCACCGGGACTCGAGAGATAAAAGCTAGAGCGCATAACGAGGTGCCTGCGAGAGTGCAAGGCTCGTGAAGAACCACCGTGGAACCGAACGTGTGCACACGCCGCGACACGTACGCGGTTGTTTTACCAAATGCGGTACTATTTTCCTATGTTATTTTCATTATTTTCCGCATGTTGTACACGCCATCACGTTACTTCCAACATCTCCTTTTCACACAGTCACGCAGACAATATTTTTGCGTAAACTGAAGATTTCAATGAATCGTTTGAATGTTTTTCACAGTCACACGTGGTTTTTGAAACTACGATAATATTTTTCTTTTCACAATTACAAAATCATCATGAAAATAAATTAAAAGTCTAATTGAAATGTTGTTATTTAAATATTTTAATTAAATAAAAACGTTTTTAAGTTATATATGTTTTCATTTCTACTTTCACAATAAATTGTTATCAAAATAATTAAAATTATAATTAAAATGCTGTCATTTGGATATTGTAAGTGAAATAATGAAAATAATGAAACAATACGATGATTTCAATCTTACTTTTACAATTATAAAATTATCATAAAAATAATTCTAATTATAATGGAATGCTGTCATTTAAATATTTTAAATGAAAATAAACTTCGAAATCCGTGAAGTGGATGATTAGGAAAAGTTATATCGTAAGATACGAAAGAAACGAAAGAAAAAGGATTTGTATATACGCTGAATGTGACGTTACCGTGACAGATACAATGGGATGAGCCTCGGCGACACATGTTTTGTTATCTCAGTATTCGAAAATCGTTGGAGACATTAAGTAACATTGTTTAACCAGGGCAACGGTAAATATATGTATAGCGGTGGAGACGACGCACAAAAATAGCATCGAAAGCGAATCGTGGCGAATTCAAGAGCGAAGGCCTCGGCTTATTGAGCGAAGAGAGACAATCGGAGAGAGGAAGACAATAGGTCGAATGTAAATGTAAGAACGTGAGACTCATCTTTATTATCTCCGTTTATACGACGATTCAAACAGAAAGTGATCTCCTCGTCCTCATGCTAATTCAATTGCTGAGACCTCTCTCAACAGTCCTGTATACGCGATCTTTTTTAGCAATTATTACTAATAAAAAAAATTATACAAAAAGTCATCTTTCTCTACATTCATTGGTAACCATCATGGTCAGCCATTTTTTAAATATATTTATATCAAAGGCTATAATTTAGAAAAAATTGAGAAGTCATTAATCAAAATAATTTATCAAGGCAAAGCAAAAAGATATTTGATCACATTTCTCGCTGAAGACTGATCATTAGTTTCGTATGGAGATACGAGATTGTGTTTTATCTTGTAGGTATCATTATTCTATTATAAATATAACGCGTTGGTACAGGCACAGCTAGTTGAAAATATCGCCGGCGGCACGAGTATTGTCCTTGCGAGTAACACGACGCGGGAGTGCATCCGGTTCGTGGATAATGCCGCGTACACAGTATACATTGCATATATTCGCACTTGTGATATCCATTAGAGCCTTCGTTACATGTCATCAGTTTGATATCAACCACGTCTGGCGTCCGGTCTGTGTAGACACGGAAAACGGAAGATAGGGAGGGAAGAGGAGAGAAAGAAGAAGCGGGTAGCGCGGCTCGCACAATTATGCATACGTAGAAGACAGAACATTAATTTATAGCTGAAATAAGGGCCTAGCGCGGTGTGCACGCGCGTGTCGGCGCGTCTGTTGCCGCGGACAAGCGTGGGCGCCGCGAGTGTCTCGCTTAAAACATTTCTCTGGTTCAGCTCTGGGTGCGTTGCGCCTCCAACGAGCTCAACTGAGACACGACCGCATGTTCGTTATTTGTATCCGCGTATTTATACGCGTATATAACCACACGTATATATGCAAGAGACGTGCGCGAGCACACGCAACCTCACGCATGAAGGGACCAACCTCTTAACCCCTTCTCGTCGCGCCCCCCGACCCCTCTCTTCTGAACCCGGGGCCAAGCCGGGCACCACCTCCAGAGCCCGTCCCGGTCCACGAAGCGGACGATTAATAACCGAGGTGTTTCGAATAAATTAAAGCACTTACTTATCTTGCGCGAGCGCGGAGCTCCGATAGCGCGGCCTTTGTCGTAACACGACAGACATATTCGCTTGGATTCGTTCTCACCTATTCATGCGGCGTGCTCTGGTCGAGGATTGGTTACACTCGGCTACTTGGGTGGTACTAGGCACCGCATCGTAAAAGGAACGAGCCGCGTAAGAGTTGACGAACGATACCTAAAACATTATCTTTTCTCAGTATAAAACTCGTTATAATCGCGTTCTGCTGAAGAACTCAGTCGAAACCAGTTTGAGATATAATTTAATAAATGAAATTTGAGCATCAATTTGATACGATAATATCATATTTATAACCACGATACATTTGATGGGTAACGTGAGTTTTTGATTAGTGAATTTTGGAACAGAATTCTTATTAATATAACTTGAAAATTGTGACTACGTTTTGATTGATTTGAATTTTTTATTTTGTAAGATATTAATTGAGCGTTTAAATATTTGTAACAGAATAATTGACAATACTGAAATAACTTCAATTTTTTTTTAAATTTTAACAGAAATCTGTTACTATTCACAGCGTCACATAACGGCAAAACAATTCCGAAATAAATTAATGGAAAATTCACGTTTTTGATCGCATTATAAATAATTAACAGATGCCTTAAAATTGAAATTCATTTTGAGACACAATTAAATACAATGAGACACAAATAAATAACAATTAAATTTTGATTTAATTTTCTTGAAATTTTCAATTTCTTTAAATTTAACAATCGATTCTTAAAAGTGGATCGCATAATATGTATGTATAATAATTTTTGAATATCGCATTAATTGTATAAGTTAAGAAAAATTGCATATCTTAATTTTAAATATAGTTTAAAAATTACTTGAGATAAGAAATTGTATATATAATTTTGATATTTTATATCAAATGAAAAAATCGAAATGTCTGAAGTAAATAATTTGAATAATATTCAAGAATAAATGTTTGAAGTACAATTAGAATACTATCTTTACTTCCATTTGGGACAAATATTTGGGAAAATTAAATTATTGCTTTTTCAATATTTTTCAATATTTTTGCTCTAAAAAAATAAAATTTTGTGTGATTTTCATAATTCAAGAAGAAGAATAAAATTAATCCGCAATGTAATTTAATTTTCTTAATTTATACATACAAAATTAAATTTCTTGAATTATTAAAACCTTAAATCTCTTTGAATAAAAAATTAAGAAAAATTAATAAATGTACATTAATTAATTTATATTAATAAATATAATTTCTATATATATTTCTCAATTAAAATTAAATCTCTATCTTTCAAATATAAATATATTAAATTTAACAATTTTTAAAAAGATATAGTTGAAATCAATATTTTAAGTTAATATTTTCAACTATTTATATTATTATTTAAAAAGGTGCAATAATTTGCACGTAACAGAGCCAATAGATTTGCTTCATCTTAGATTTGTACATCAAATAGCAATTAAACAATCATATACATCAAAATGAGAATTCTTCCCTTAAATTTCCAAAACATTTTTAAATGATCTCGCTCTGTTAAAACTAAACTGATTTCTGAAAAAATTGATATAAGAAATTATTTCATTAATTCCGCAATGAAATCCTAACTGAATTTTGTTTATTTCACATAATACAAAAGAACTAAATTATCAATATATATTAATATACGAGGCGTATTTAAAAAATAGATATTTAAAATATATACAGTGAGTACAAAAGTATTCGTACAAAAAATTTAAAAAAGCTTTATTTTAAAAAATTAAATATTATCCAGCGAGAAATGAGTCATCAAATTGATATCGAATTGATATCGATGATTTTAACAATTTGAGATCGATTCGACATTTAATTGATTATCATTTCTTGCTAGGTAATTAACAATTTATTCATAAAATATAAAATAGACTTTGTTTCTTAAAATTATATATACTAAAAAGATGTGTATTAATTATAGAAAATATATCATCTGAAAAATAAGTAAAAATTAAAAGTTCCATTGTTTGGATGTTCAAAAAATATTATTCGTACAGTCGAGAAATTTAGCTTATAATATCAGAAATACATGCGAAGCTTATTTATATATGTTAGAACAGAATGTATTCATTGTATAAAATTGTTAATTAATGTTTATTTTTTACAAATAAGACTTTTTTTATAAAAAATTTCCTTGTAGGAATATTTTTTGCTCTCACTGTATTTTCAATAAAAAAGATAAAAAAATTATTTAGGATTCATCTAACCTATTCCTTAATCCTTAGTACACATTTTAGTTTTTGGTAATCTTACTACTTACGTACTCTTATGTAATTCGTATTCGTAGATATCTCATTTTCGCGAATTACTGCGATATTCGAAGCGTCTCTTCTGCCGTCCCCCTCGAAGGTCGCTGAGCAAATGCCGAAGTGATGACATAGTCAACCGCGCTCCCCCTCGCTGTTCGCACTTCACCGGCCGTTATCGCACCGTTCGGACACCCAACTGTCGCGTATGAAAAATATTCAATTTATTCAATTACTTAATCTTACATTATTTTGAGAAAGGATATCGTCGTACATACATTTCGCGCTTTGCTTTATGGCATCTCTTTCACTTGTTCAATCCTATGTACTTATTCAATCCTATATATTGGGTTGTCCGGAAAGTTCGTGCCGCAAAAGATTTAAATTTAATAAATGAAATTAAAAATTTAAATCTTCTTCGTTTCAATTTTCCTTCAAAATCGGCACGAACTTTACGGACCCAATACTTGCGCATTTATTATATTACTATATTATATTATTATATTACTTAAGCATAATTAGTAATTATTCACGTGGAGTATTTTTGATATTACATCTACAATAACATTATGTCTCAATTTTCATTATTCTTTTTAATGATTCATACTTAATCGAACGATTAAGATAAATAATCTTACCTTGCAAATATGCTGAGAAGTTGCCAGGCAGAATGAAAAGCAGGACGCCCGACGAGTCCATTCGGTTAAAAGGTTAGGAATAGTTGAATAAAATATCGGTGTAATTTTCCATGACGATTGTATCAAATATTTCGTATTGACGTGTTGTGCTGCGTGACGCGGCGAGTCGGTTAGCTTGTGTTTAACTTTTTCCGCGAATTCGGCGCGAGTGGCAAGCGTGCGACGTATATATAGATGTCATTGTGTTGTCGAATAACGCGATCTCAATCCCGCGCGCCCGGCGGATAATAGCATGAATTGTTTTGCGTTTTGTTACTCGCGTAGACGCGTTCGCGACGATACACGAAAATCAAACGCGATTATTCTCTGTGAACATTATAACTCCATTAATCCACGTAATTCGATCTTACGATTCGCGAGGACATCCGTGGAAACACGTCGCGATTTACATGGCGGTTAAAGTAGGATTCGAAGGATAGGAGTGAAGTGAGCCTATTTTGCGCATTAAGTCCGCTCTACATCGCGAAGCTTGTTGCGTCAGCCAATTTCGAAGTGTTATTTTTAAAATTGACGCATCGAATTGGAACAAACTTGCGACCTGTCACTCGCGTCCTGCGTTTTAGATCGGACTTTATTTGCTATTATTGAAAGTGTGCAATGAAGCGTAAATCGCTGGTTCGTGGAAATCAAAGTAATAGAAGTTGGTGATATACCTAAGCAGAACATACAAATCATCGTGACATCAAAATGACATCGAAATGATTGTTAAAAGTCACTTTTCAATCAGTCACGATTTATTTTAATGTAACTTCGACTATTTTATTGTGACTTGTTCTGCTGGGATATTATTGCACTCTGCAAGAAAAGTGATACAAGTCGACATTTTTAGATTTTCTTATTATGTATGGATTGTGTTCTACATAAATCGGCCTTCAATCAAAAAAGGTAATATAAATCAAATTGAAATACTTTTTAAGAAAATGACAAATCAAAACAGAAGTAATTTTTAAGGAATTTTTAGAGAAATACTCTAAAAAAATTAATATCTATATTACTTCTACAGAACTTGAAATAAGCAATTTATGTGATTTATTAGCTCAAAGTTAAGTATTGCTACAATAAATGTAATAAATAATTAATTTTAAGATACTCAATTTACAGATAGTACAGAAAATTCGAAAAGAATTTTGTAATTCTTTTTACATCTGAAAATTTTTTTACATCTAATTCTTTTTGCATTTCTAATTCTTTTTATATCTGAAAATATCACAATTAAATTTGTTGATGCTCAATAAGCATCTATTAAAAAGATCTTAATAATAGGTACGTATATATATATATATATTTGATATTTGGCTGAAGAGAGAAAAAAATTTTAATGCAGTTTCATGCAGGAATAAAGAACATACCTCTTGTGTGCATGATACGAGGGTGCGGTTGCCGACACTGTATTTGAATATTACGTTAGACGCACGCTGCGAACGCGGAATAACTCGAACCAGCGATGTCGCGGTGCAAAATTAGTCCGTAAAAGTCGTGATCAATCTCATTTGGCTCGATATCAACCTCATTTGACTGCGAAATGTACGGATACATATTTATACAAGAGTGATGCAAGAGTGGCGCGTAGATTAATTCGCCTGAAATCAACCGTGCCAACGTCACGCCATTGCGGCCGGACAACGTGTCGCATCGTCTCCGCGACGGTTGGTTAGTTCGCGGATGCCATATCGGATCGTAGCATTGTGTTATCGCATCTCTTTCTTCGTCTTATTCTTTCCGTCGCGATATAACGAAGTGTACGTTGCGTACGATTTACTTCGGGAGTGTCGTATCAAAATACTGCGCTATATAGTCTCCAGTTTCTATCGCCATAATGCTGTGTCAAAATGTCGCGCGGTCATTGTATTCGCGTCACTCATCGACTCCGGCAATCGGCGTAATTAATCTTATTCTCTTTTTCGTGAATGCATAGTTGGTTCTGTGTTTCTGTGCTGTGTGAGTGCCATGAAAGAACAACAATGGATGAACGATCGTGAAGGAGACATTGGGCACCGGCGGAGCAACTATGAGGTGAATAATTTATTATTTATTACTTATTGCACATATCTGTAGAATCAAATCTGTAGAATCAAAGCATGGACTGTTTTTTCTATTGTATCTAAATAGTATGTCAAATGTGGTCAAAATAAGTAGCAGGAGTGTAAAAACGGTCGATTTCCTTTTCTTTTTAACGTATTTTGTGATTAATTGAATAAAAAGAGACACATTGATCGTTTCGCGTTTTATCTTTCTTTGCATTCCATGAGTAATGTGGCTGTAACAAAGACAGCACGATACTTGTGTCACTAAATGGAGAATACACGATACTTGTATTGACTTGTATCATTAAATGGAGAATAGCCTTTTATTTTTATTAACCAATTTTACATAATATATAGAGTGGCGTAGTCTATGCTTTATACTCTACAATCTTTGTGTGGAATCAATTGTTCGTCCTCGTGACTGTCGTATTTTGCATGCCATTCTCTTGCATCCTTTCTTGTAATATAAAGACCACTTTGGATGATTGATAATAATTGGAATCGGAATTCAAGATAACATTCGATTTATAATTTTATGTGCCATGTAATTCGAGAAACATCTTAAGGATCAGAGATCATACATTTATTGTAATTTAATTTAATTTAAATAGTGCATTAAAATATATATACATATGCATATATATATAGTTATAAATAAAGTAATATATAAAGTTGTAAATGGAATTCTGCTTTGAAATTTGAATTAAGTATAGATTGTCTAAAACGTGCTTAAGATTTAAATGACTAAAATGCATTTGTGATCATTTTATAAAATTATATTAATTCTTTAAATAATTTTAATATTATTTAAAATTATTGTTGAATTGATATTGATAATTTAA
>Ga0157364_1005184_pt1 | contig 13210 bp, 13 predicted proteins | sample AttsexASBM2_FD_111476 | JGI IMG/M metagenome (GOLD analysis project Ga0157364, IMG submission 111476) | Fungus gardens microbial communities from leaf cutter ant in Ribeirão Preto, State of São Paulo, Brazil - Atta sexdens ASBM2 | ecosystem: Host-associated > Fungi > Mycelium > Unclassified ... | reverse complement strand
TGTATGTGTGTATATTAAAATAATGCAAGTTTAAAAATACTATGTTGCTTTATTGAAAAAAAAAAAAAAATCAAATTTGCATTCCATAAAGGAAAATACAATTACAATTACAATTATTAATTTGAATTTAAAATCATTTGTAGTATTTTATCAAAATAGATTTATTCATATAATTTTTTTTTTTAGTAGAATCTCGTCAGATTATTTCACTGGGACATTTATAATGTCTTCAGTCCAGCGTGCATTTGCTCACAAATTAAGCAAACAACATGCTGCTGATGTAAGGCGGCAAATTGCTACTTCTACTTCCTATTCCCGTGATTTATCCAAAAGTGGTAGCAGTATATCAGGATTTTCTTCTACAGTAAGCATACAGTTTTCTTTGAAAAACTAAAACGTGAAAATATTATAATTAATTTTGAAATAAATTATTTAATCATTAAGTAAAATATTTAACCATTATGTAGATGTCATTATGCGAGGTATTAGAACCACTTGATTATGAAGAATTCTTAGGACAACATCAGTCAGTGCTAGACCGTGATCCTTTAAAACCAATACTAGATTTTCCCCCAGGAGATGTTGAATTGAGAGTTGTAAAAAGGAAAATTCGAACAGAGGAGTCAGTAGTACCACATGAATCAATGTAAGAATAAATAATTGAAGCGTTATCAATTATTATATATTATTTAAAATTTGTGTATACAGTAAATGTATAATAAATGTGATAAAATCTATTCTTTATTTTAATTATTTGGCTTTCAGAGATACCGTATCACCTTATGTGAAAAGATGCATTGAAAGTTTTACTTCAGACTGGATTATAATACATCGCAAATATAAAGGGAGAATTTCACCTATTGCCAGAGACAGATTACTTCAGGATACACCTAGACAAGATTTTGAGGTATTTAGTTAGAGATAATGAATTAGTGTGTGATGTGAGCAGGAATAAAAGTAAATTTATCTCAATTAGGTAGATCAAGAAGATGCAAATGGCTGTGTATCACCGAACGAGGAGGATGATTTATCCAATTCCGGAGATACTCCAAGAGGATCTTGGGCAAGTTTGGATTTGCGACATTCACAACATGATCCTCTTCTGCCGACTTTATTAGATCGCGTTTGCCTTGAAACAATTGATCAAATGAACGAACAAAAAAGACTAGAAGATCGACAGGTATAGAATTGTAAAGTGGCAAGTCCTTGTAGGTTTTATTTTGATTAAATATTTATTTTTCAGGAAGCCTTATTTCCTCTTTATGCTCCTCCAACTTCTCCTGATGATGAATGGCAAGAAATTAATGTTGCTCCAGAACCTACAGAGCCTTTTGCTCATAAAATTCTCGTGAAATGTCTGCAATTAAAATTAGAACTAGAAGTAGAGCCAATATTCGCGAGCCTTGCATTGTACGATGCCAGAGAAAAGAAAAAAGTACGATATCTTTTTTTAAGATTAAAATTATAATTTCAAGATCGCATGCTAATTACAAATTGTTAATTACACATTGTTGTTCAGGTATCGGAGAATTTCTACGTCGATATGAATTCAGAGGGGTTAAAAAGAATGCTTGGAGGACACATTGCTTATAGCGATGCAAGTACTTTAGCCAGAAGTTGTGTTTTGAGCATCAGCAAACCCAGTCCTGATTTGTTTCTTGTCGTACGGCTAGAAAAAGTACTGCAAGGTGATATATCGGAATGTGCCGAACCATATTTACGTGAAGATAAAAATAAAGATAAAGTAAGAAAATAAGAAGAGATAATAATGATTCAAAATAATAATTTTTTTATACATTATTGTTTTATTCTTTTTCTTAGGTTAGAGCTGCCGCTGCCGCTGCATGTGAACGCCTTGGTCGTTATAGAATGCCTCTCGCATGGACTGCAATTCATCTGTCTGGTGTAATTGGTGGTGGTGGTGACACGGACAGCACTGGCAGCGCTGGATCCTTAGACAGAAAATCGGGAGGTCTGGAACAGTGGCGAAAGAAAGTGGAACCACCGACGCGACGAGGTTCGCTAGAAAGACGGAGTTCAGACAAAAGACGCAGTTGGTCACCAGACGATTTTGCCAATTGTCTCGATAACTTTAGGTTTGTATAATACTCCATTTTTTACAATGAGCTTTTATGTGACCAAAGTAACATCTTGATATTCTTACAGGCCTATTACTTTAACAGTTTCGAGCTTTTTCAAACAGGAAAGTGAACGACTTCGCGATGAAGATCTTTATAAACTTTTGGTTGAATTACGAAGACCTGGATCTAACTTAAAACGATTAAAATGCTTACCAGGGATATTGAAATTGGATCTCAGTCCCAGATCTGAAGAGCTGCCGAGGTGTCTCGATCCTGATCTTAGAAGATTAATTCCATATCCGGATGAAAAGAGTCGACCTGTTAAGGAAATACTCGAGTTTCCAAGCGAAGTTGTTTCGCCAGATTTAACATATCGCAATCTCCTTTATCTTTATCCTAAGGTGTATATCAAATAAAATTGTATGATTAATTATTTTTTATTAATTACATGATATTAGAATTATATTCTGTTATTCGTAGGAAGCAAACTTTAGTTCTAGAACTGGCTCAGCTCGCAATATTGCTGTAAGAATTCAGCTTATGGGAGGTGAGCAAGAAGCCGACGCGCTCACAGCTATCTTTGGTAGATCATCATGTCCCGAGATGACGCACGAATATTTCACTTCCGTATCATATCATAACAAGAATCCAAACTTTTATGATGAAATCAAGATGAGGTTACCCGCAGATTTAAGTGCGAAACATCACTTATTGTTCACTTTTTATCACATTAGTTGTCAGAAGAAAGTGGAACAACCAAACGTCGAAACAGCAGTCGCATATACAGTAAATTTCAATCAATAATTAATAAAACTAGTAGATCAATAATTTGATTGATGTATTGAATATATAAAACTATTTATAGTGGCTACCGCTTTTAAGAGATGGTCATCTCCAATCAGGCGAATTCAGTTTGCCTGCTATGCTGGATCCACCACCTGCAAATTATTCCTATATTGCTCCTGATGTTCTTTTACCAGGCACTCGATGGGTAGATGCTCACCGAGGAGTCTTCACTGTCATATTGGAGCCCGTTTCCAGCGTTCATCCGCAAGACAAATATATCGACAGGTAATAATACATTATCTTTTATTCTTGTAAAGTGAAATAAAGAAATGTAATAATTTCCATATTACAGATTTTTATCGTTGTGTGGATTTTTGGAAACCGGTCAAGTTCCGCCTCGTATAGGCGAAGCGGGCATGGAATCAGAATTGAAATCGGCGCTCCTCGAATTAGCGCGCGCCTCGCATTCTGCTTTGGTACGATCTCTTCCTCAATTACTGGATCAATTACTGTGTCTTCTGGTGCGACCGCCAACCTTACCGTCTCAATCATTGAACGTCGCCGCTATCATTTTTGAGGCTTTAGGACTGCTTGTGCGAAATATCACTAATTTACCGGACGGTCAACTGGACGCACATGGAAGACATGCCCTTTTGGCCACTTACATAGCATATCAATGTTCTCTACCGAGCATGACTCACATTGGGAGCGTTGCACGAGCACAGAGCAATCCTGATTTACCCTTGGAAGATCTGGAAATGGAGATCCATTCACGAGGATTGGACAGAACTGCATCGATGCGGCAAGAATCTCCCTCAATCAACAGTCATCCCACCAGAAGACTTCTACATGAGGAACTTGCTTTGCATTGGGTTGTATCCACCGGTCAGGCACGCGAGCTGGCGATAACTCATTCCTGGTTCTTCTTAGAGTTGATAATGCGTTCGATGGTCGTGACTCTGTCCGAAATGGGATCCTTAGAGGCATTGCGAAAACTGAGATTTTCACCACAGTTTTGTGACGACGTCGCTACACTCACCGCCGCGTTAACATCCGAGGTGATGTCTCGTTGCGGCAAGGAAATCCGCGTGGCATCTAATTTAATATCGAGTCTTGGCAATTTTTTGTCTGACTTGTTATCTGTAATGGACAGAGGATTTGTATTGTCACTCGTTCGCGCCGCCTGTTGTTCGCTGTCGGATGCGTCGATGCATATTCCTGATTCGGCGGCATTGTTCGCTCTGAAACTCGATCTCGTGAGAACGGTGTGCTCGCACGAGCACTACGTAGCATTGAATCTTCCATTTGGCACTGGCTATACATCAGGATCCGCCCCGGCATCACCCAGCCCATCAACCGGTAGCTCAGGCAGTTTGATATCCACTCTTGTGCCCGGGGATAGAGCTCGCTTTTCGGAACTCAGTCAAGAATTCAGGCAGCAGCATTTTCTGGTCGGCATCGTTCTGTCCGATCTGGCAAATACCTTGGAGATACCAAATCCGATGCTACAGAATAAAGCTATCGGAACTGTTCGACATCTTATGAGTTGCCATGATGCTGATTCACGATATTCCGATCCTGCAGCGAAGGCCAGAGTCGCTGCGTTATATTTACCATTACTTAGTATCTTGATGGATGCCTTACCTCAGCTTTATCATTGGGACTCCAAAGATAAAAGCGTTTATCCGGATGAATCCGGATCAATCACGCAATCGGTAGCATTGGCCATTGCAGGCGGAGTATCGGCGGATACTGCGGGCAATCAGTGCCGCGTATCCTTGAGTTCCGAAGCTACTCGACATTTATTAATGTGTGCCTTATGGGTACTCAAGGGATTGGAGCGAACTGCTCTAGCACAATGGTGCTCCGAACTCAGTGCGAGACGCATATTGAGCTTACTGCAAGTATTGAATATAGCCACTGCAGCATTTGAGTACAAAGGCAAAAAAGCACTTAAAAGATTGCCACCTCAAGCAACGGCCACTAGTGATATTAGATCGCGATTGGAAGATGTGATTCTTGGTCAGGGAAGTGCTAGGAGCGAAATGATGTTGCGAAGAAAGGAGAGAGTGACCGGAGATAAATTGAGATGGCGCAAAGATCAAATGCCTTACAGGTATAAATATTATTTAAATTATAATTATAAATTAATATATTTATATAATATGAAGTTATAATTATATAAATATAATTGATTCTTCAAGATCTTGCGAACAACCGGAGGGAAGAGCTGTGGAACAAGACGCCCATATAGAAGGAGCCTTAGCGGCTGAGGCTTCTCTTGTCGTATTAGATACTTTAGAATCTGTAGTTCAAGCTGATGGCGGTGGAGGTATTCACAAATTCTTTATTTCATTATAATTACTTAAATATGACAAGGAAAGATAAATTATATACATGTTCAAAATTATGTAGGTGCAGTTGTTGGTGCAGTATTGAAAGTGTTATTAAGAGCCCTGGCTAGAAATCAAAGTACATTGGTTCTTCAACACATGTTCAATACACAGCGAGCTCTAGTCTTCAAGTATCATAGTGCATTGTTCGATGAGGAAAGCGAGCGCTGTGGGGATTTGTGTTTAACGCTGCTCACTCGGTGCAGCTCGCCTTTAAGCGCTATTAGAAGTCACGCAGCTGCGAGTTTGTATTTACTGATGCGACAAAATTTCGAAATTGGGAATGTAAGCTGTCATGAGATATCATATTGTATTGGTAGTCTATGAAGCATTATTTTAATCTTACATTTTTCACAGAATTTTGCGCGCGTCAAGATGCAAGTCACAACATCGTTATCCGCTCTTGTTGGGAGAGGAAGAGCTCCTAGCGAAGGAGCGTTACGTAGAGCCTTGAAAACAGTGTTGGTGTACGCCGAGAGAGATACAGAGCTTGCAGACACGAGTTTTCCTGAACAAGTGAAGGATCTACTATTCAATCTTCACATGATTCTCTCTGATACTGTTAAGATGAAGGAATTCCAAGAGGATCCTGAAATGCTCTTGGATCTAATGTATAGGTAAGATTTTTGAATCTTTATTAATGATAATAATTTAATTTATATTTTTAAAGCATAACGAGCTTTAAATTAAAGAATATATCTAAATTTTGTTTAGAATCGCCAAGGGTTATCAAGGATCACCTGATCTTCGTCTGACTTGGCTCGCAAACATGGCACAGCAGCACATGGAAAGGAAAAATCACACAGAAGCAGCAATGTGTTTAGTGCATAGTGCCGCTCTGGTAGCGGAATATCTTCATTTGTTAGAACCGGGTGGCGGTGGTCGGCCTGTAGGAGCCGTCGCTTTGAATGCTGTAACACCGAATGCTTTAGAAGAAAGTGCTGTCGGCGATGATGTATTAGCTAGGAGGGAAGAAGGACTTTGCTTAGGCCCTGATTTTTCAGAAAGCGGATTGGCAGGTTTATTAGAGCACGCGGCTAGCTCTTTTCATGCAGCTGGAATGTATGAAGCTATTCCTGACGTCTATAGGGTGTTGTTACCTATAGCGGAAGCTGCACACGACTACAAAAAATTAGCTAATATTCATGGGTAAGAAAATTTAAATTATTAGTATATGATAATATATTAGTATATGATATAATAATATATGATAGAGAAAATATCTTTGTATTTCAAATTTACATGATACTTTTTGGGGATTTTTTTTTAGTAAACTTCACGAGGCATATACGCGTGTAGAACAATTGGCCGGCAAACGTGTCTTCGGAACATACTTTAGAGTTGGTTTCTATGGCGCCAGATTCGGTGATCTCGCCGGCGAAGAATTTGTTTACAAAGAACCTACCTTGACGAAACTCCCGGAGATATTCTCGAGACTCGAGAACTTTTATGCCGAAAGATTCGGCGCGGATAATATAGTTATAATAAAGGATTCAAATCCTGTGGATCCTAGTAAGCTGGAACCAGATAAAGCTTATGTACAGATCACTTATGTAGAACCGTATTTTGAAGCACACGAGCTTAGACATAGACCAACAGTTTTCCATCGAAATTTCAATATAAGTGAGTTGATTAAGATAAATATTTCATTTTGCTGTTACAAATAATTTTGAAATTATTTTTATGATGGCTTTGTTTTTAGAACGATTTGTTTATGCGACACCTTTTACTCCTGGTGGCAAAGCACATGGCGAGTTACGCGAACAATGCAAACGGAAGACTATATTAACGGTGGCGACACATTTCCCGTATTTGAAAACCAGAATTCGAGTCGTAGCTCGAAAACAGATAGTCCTAAGTCCCATTGAAGTAGCAATTGAAGACATACAGAAGAAGACTGCCGAGGTATCGATTGCTCCTTGACGCTTTATTTTTAATTTTATAAATACATGTAATACATTTTTTGTGTATATCTTAATTAGGTGGCCGCTGCGACCGTTCAAGAACCACCCGATGCAAAAATGCTGCAAATGGTCCTTCAAGGTTGCATTGGGACGACGGTTAATCAAGGACCTGCTGAAGTAGCGGTCGTATTTCTTTCCGGTTTGCGCGAACAAAATGCGCAACCAAGCAGACTGCAACACAAGCTTCGTTTGTGTTTCAAAGATTTCCAAAAAAAATGTCTCGATGCTTTGCGGCGTAACAAGAATTTGATTGGTCCCGATCAGCGGGATTATCAGCGGGAACTGGAGAGAAATTATCAAAGATTAACTGAGAGATTGGCACCTCTCATTGCTTGGAGGTAAAAAATTTAATTAGAGACACGTTTTTTTTTAAGTTTTCCATGTTAAAGAAATTTGTATTGCATATAGCGGACCATCTTTAATTAATCAGCAAGCTGTACCATCAACTCCTCCACGCTGGTAAGGAAATGAAACGCTGCCATAGAAGCTTACCAAAGACTACAGTATCCAATTATTACATTGTCATTTAGCATATAGAAAATTTTACTTATAATCACTATATATTGTGAAAAATATTCGTATGTTGAATCCTTGCTTTATAATTGAAAAATTATTCCAAATTATTTGTAAAGTAAATATCTATTTAGCCAGAAGATTAGTTATTGAGTGTTATGAATTATATTATTTATTTTAAGTTTGATAAAATTTCGACACACAATTTAAAATGACTACAAGTATGGTACATATGTATGTTCATATATATAATATATATAAATTCATATTGAATTATTCAAACATCAAAGATCTTCAACCGTTATGAGCCTTTAATTCGTACATTGTTAGAATGTAACAACGAGTTTCCTTTACATGTAAATGAAGCTCATGGTTATGGACGAAATTAAAAGTAATGAATAATTTAACTGAAAATTAAGTTACAATAGTTACTTAAATGTAATGAAGGTGTATATTAAATTTATGAAAAATACATTAAATTTCATGTACAGGTACACAAATATACTTTTCAGTTATAAATATACATTACATTTAATGTAATATCATGAAATTTAATGTACTTATATGAATTTTTAACAGTGTATGTCTTATTGATTGTGTTCTCACATGTATGATCTAATAAATTTCTTATTGTTTATATTATTTATATTATGAATTTTATATACATGTTATGAATTATTAAATAAATTGTTTTTTGTTTATAAATAAGAATAGGATAAGAATAGTTATAAAGAATAGTTATAAAATTGCCAGATTTTGTTAATATTAAAAACTTAAACAAGTTTTATAAAACAAGGATTCAATGTAATTTTTTTTATTACAGGGACTTAGATCAACATATTTCGGTCCGAGGCTAAATCCAACTTTTGTTTTTCGTCCTTTACCGTAATTGTTACCGATTTCGATTCATTTCGATCTTTTTCGATTTCAGTTTTTGGTAATTACACACTTGTAACGATTATCGTTATCATTTTATTAAAAAAAACCAAAAAAAGTGGGTACTCGGGCCATAACCGTAACCGGTTTTTCATTCCGAAATGTAATTTCTGTCCGAATCTGTGCTTTTTTTACAATTGAAATTTTATACTTATGAGTACTTAAGTATTATAATACATTGTGACCGTCATATAGATTTAAATATGGCCGTACTGTATTTAGAATTTGTATTTTTTTATAATTGATAAACGTATTTGTATATATCAAGTAATTTTTCCCTATTTAGTATTTTTGTAAATTTTCTATTTACATACACATGTTTATTTATTAAATTCATTAAAAATGCAATGTTGTGTTAAATATTAAGTGCTTGCATGTATTACACAGTATAACACATTCCGTGAAAAAATCAAAGAGATTCTGGAAGTAGATGTAAAAAAAATATCCATGTCTCGACATTTTACCAGATCAAGTTAACATTTTTTATGCAGCCATTTATCGTATTTGCTTCATATTGGCTTTTTACATTGTTTTAAATTATATAATAATTTTTTTAAATAATAATTTTTTAAAATATTTGACATTTTTGCATGTGAAATTATGCAATGAGCCCGATACAAAAAAAAAAATAACTGAGAATTTATTTTTTTCATATATTTTTCATATATTTTCAAATTTTTTGTATTATAATATATATATTATATTTGTATAATAATAATAATAATAATAATAATAATAATAATAATAATAATAATAATAATAATAATAATAATAATCTTTTCCTTTGAAGCGTTTCTCAATGATCGCTCTTGGTGAAAATGTTCACCATGTTTATCACTGAATTCACCCAAATTTGGAAAAAATCCAAATAATTGTGAAGAAAGTGTATTTTGAACATGTTAATTTTCATTGCATGAAAAATCGAAATTATTTAGTTAGCAACAATTTTTTTGTAATCGGCTTTTTTATTGCTCAGAAAATTTTCGATAACGATAACCAAACCAGTAAGTCAGTACCGAGACACGGGTATGCTTTCCTAATATCTATTTTCAGAATCTCTTTTTATGGGAGGAAACTTGTGCTATACAGTATTATAAAAAGACATTTGATACTTAAAAAACGTTAACTTGATCTAGTAAAATGCCGAGATATGGATATTTTTTTTTATATCTACTTTCAGAATCTCTTTGATTTTTTCATGGAAAGAAAATCGATTTTTGTCGTACTGTGTTATACATCTAATTGTAAACACGAAAACTCTATATATATATATTTCCGTATTAATATATTAGGAAATTAATTTGTTAATTTATTATAATTTATATAATTTTTTCGTTGCTATCAATATTTATTTTATTACATCTCAGCAATATATACTCATTCATAAATATAAAATAATGATATTATAGATATGTTTTTTAGGCATTCATGCACTGTAAGCTTCATTCTGTCTTCTTTCTATATATAATGAGCTATAAAGATAAAATAAAGTTTACAGTGCATAAAAGCGCCTAAAATGAATGCATCCTATATGATTATCTTTATATTTTATAATATCCTAAGAAATAAATTTACTAAATCTTAATTCATATTTTTTTTCAATAATTATTTACAATAAGTAAATATTTACTAATAAAAATTATAGTTAACTTTTCTTGTACCAAATAAATATATATTTATATCTAATAAATATTTAATTAATATTATTTAAATTAATATTTATTAAAATTTAGTACATTTTTTCAGTGTACATATATTTTTTATTTTATGAATCAAGCGCCGAGTACTTTTATAAGGATGAAAGTAATTTCCTAAAGGATTAGACTATGATAAATATCTTGATTAAAAATATTTCTCTACTCTATAATTCTTCGATTCTATTAAATACAATATAGAATGATATATAATGCACTCGATTTATAAAACATAAATTTACAATAAGAAATAATTTTCGTATTTTGTATTATGTATAATATGCACATAAATATGATGACAGGATATATGTATATATATATATATATATGAGATGTATATATATATATATATATATATATATATATATATATATATGAGATGACAATTTATAATCATATGTAAAATAAAAAAAGAATTTCAAAGAATTAAATCATAAATTTCATAAACAAACCGATGTAAATAAACACAAAATAACAGTGTGTAAAAATCTTTTACAAGATTTTTACACACTGCTATCTTGTATTGGCTTATATCGGCTTGTTCTTGAAATTTATGATTTAAATTCATAAGACGGAAACTGTTCATGCGTTCACAGAATCTGTGATCTTAATCTTTCATTTGCATTCTGGGTCTTTTTTGGCACAAGCGAAATTTCACTCTTAAATTTCTCCGAAATAAAGGAGGATGGGAGTTCGATTCCGTCTCCTAAAATATCTTGTTAATAGTGGGATCTAATGGATAAGAGATGTTGAAAAGTAATTTTGAATTTTTTAACATTTTTTAAAAGTCAAGAAGTAAAAAAAACTTGAATTGGATAAGAAAGAAGATCCAGATTATAAACGAAGGGAATAAAAATATGATCGCAGACAAAAGATTAAGTCTCGAATAAAATGCACGTTTGTATTTCTTCAACAATATTAGAAATATAGACAAATTTTGTATATAGTCAGTTTGTGTTTCAAAGGATAAAAGAGGAAGGAAGTAAAAAATATCTATCTTCATTCAACAATAGAGCTGTCAAATAATCTGTTTATGACAATCCTCTGGATTGTCTCCTTCCGCCTATTTATCATTCACTTCCTTCACTATCCATTTTTTCTCTCTTGTATCATGTTCATCTAATTACTTCATTTTATTGCTATTTAAATGATTCAATTTTTGGATTATCAAGAATTACCTTTGCTTGTTGTCATCTTTGTTTTATTGAAAAGGAAAGATTTATGTAAATTAAATATATATTTCTCTCCTCTTCTCTTTTTTAATTTTTTCAGAAATTTAGATCAGCTAATCTAACAATAAGATTAACTCTGTTATCGAGAATACACAAAGAAATTGATTTTTTGTATATATCTGAAATCGGAATTAATTCCCAAAAAATCTATTCTCTTCATCATTATTTCTTATTTTCAAAATGATCGAATGTAATTGAGAATTGGACTGAAAAAATGATGTTATTCGATCTGCTAAAATTCACGTGCGGAAATAGTAACGATATAGACATAAACGTGGATACATCGAATGTCTTGACTCAGAAGGAACCAGAAGGAGAGAAAGAGGAAGAAAGGAGAGGACTAAAGCAGACCGAATAAAATGTCTTAAAATGTCGTAACGGAGGCGAGAGAGGTATCCATATTGGAGGTTTTAGATAAAAGGTTTACCTTTGAACTCGGATGAGACTTCTCGAAGGATTTTCTCGAGGAAAACTTTGATCACGTTAAGAGATTTCCTTCGGGGTACCGACGAGACCGCGACGCGGAAAAATCCTGTCGAAGTATTCTCTCGCAATGCAGAATCGTGCGAAGAGGAGGAGAGGAGGAAAGAGAGATACAAGGGAAAACGGCGTTGACATTGCGAGAGCGAGGGTAGTAACAGTGCAGGGTGCTTACAAAAAGTTCGAAATTTTCCCCCATTTCGCGTTTCTCCGGTGGCAGCAGCGGTCCTGTTTATATTGTCCACAGTCCATTTAACTCTCGAATGCGCGGACGATTCTCCTCTATTTCTGGCCCATTTCGCACTCGCACTCCTGTTGCGTGCGTTCTGGCTTTCTCGCTTATTTGGTAATCTATTTTTTTTTCTCCCTGCGACCACGACAAATTGCTGTGCTTTTTGTCACAGAAACTACTGTTAATCATTGTTATCCTTTCCCATCGATCTTTTTCCTTCGTCATACACAATAGAACATTGATGCTCGTTCTTAAATCCACTTGGGCGTGTTCGGATTCCCATCCAGGGTGTCATGGTTATCCTTTTTTAACATTCGATAAGCAAGGATAGAAGTGATACTTGGATGGGAATCTGAATGTCACCCTTTAGATAATTTATAATTCGATCAAATTCAAGATAAAATTCTACTTCTAATTTTATGTGTTACATGTCTTTACATTTAATCATATATCCCAGGGTTTGTATTTGTTCAAAACAAATGTTTAAAACATGTTTTAAACACATGTATTGTTTTAAACAAATTTTACATTTAAAAAACAAACATGTTTAAATCATGTTTTTTTAAAGGAAATGTTAACATAGATTTTAGGTGAATAATATCTATCAAAGTTAAAATCATGTTTTTCTTTAAAAAGAATAAAATATTGTGTTTTTTTTTTGTTGAAAATATGTTCTCAATGTTTTAAACATATTTTAAACAATTTAAAAAAATTCTGTTTGAAACATGTTTTAAATAGTATCTACTTTTAAAAAGCTTGTTTAATACATTATTACATCTGATATTTGTAAGCCATTCTTATTTCAATTAATTTCAAGATCATCTTAAGTAAATTCTTAAGAATCTTAAGAACTTAAGATGCTAATTTGAAATACTCTTCAATTGCGGCCATGGCTTTCC
>Ga0157364_1005183_pt1 | contig 13211 bp, 5 predicted proteins | sample AttsexASBM2_FD_111476 | JGI IMG/M metagenome (GOLD analysis project Ga0157364, IMG submission 111476) | Fungus gardens microbial communities from leaf cutter ant in Ribeirão Preto, State of São Paulo, Brazil - Atta sexdens ASBM2 | ecosystem: Host-associated > Fungi > Mycelium > Unclassified ... | reverse complement strand
GTGTCATTATTATGTTATTATTATCATTAGAGTAAAATTTCGCGAAGTAGGCCGGCATAGATAAATTTAGATTTTTGTATTTTTGGATGCCTGCCAAGAATCGATATGTAAGACACATTAAGAATACATTAAGAATACATGACACACAAAAAACATAAAGTAGCAAGAAGGAAAGTTTAAGTAAAGAAATCAACACGTTGGATTGGTTATTGCTTATAGTCTTTCTCTACTGTGATTGATCAATTCATTTACTGCTTAAGTTCTTTTGTGTGTTACGGCTCTTACTCTAGAATTGTCAAAAACTTCTACTCTGATTGATTAGTTTTTACGGCTTACATTAGCTTTACGTCTTATAATTACAGTTACTGAATGCGTGCGATGATTCTAATTCATATACACACCTGTATCCGGGAACATTAATACGGTCGGCTGCGTGAATCGGATTTTCGAAGATTGACTTTCCAAACGGCCACGAGGTGGAATGCAGCTCAGGAAAATCCGAGCGGAAAATGCCGCGAGGCCTGTGAGTGTGCTCAGGAGCTTTGATGTCGTCAGTGCCTATTTCCATTTTATATCATTAAAAGATAAATCCTTCCGATAATTTTATTTATACGATAAATTACATATGCGATTAACATTAAATAAAAGATATATAATGATCGGCATGAACAACCTACAACTTAAATTGATTAAAAGCTGCGTGCAAAATTGATATATGATAAAATACAAGAAATTTGTAGAGAGGTTTACATCTTGCTGTATGTGCGAAAAATCCTATATAATTAATATAAATATGTATGTAATACAGAATGCATATTTTTGTTAGAAATTTGAAGAGAAATATTAGATATTCATGCAGATGTGAAGTAAGAGTCTTACCTTTCAAAGCTCGTACATAACTCTGCCAAAATTTCGCCTTCCTTGTGATGGGCTCGTTGCGTCCGATCATATCGAGATTGCTTCTGAATCGCGCATCCATTTTGCCACTCTATTGAACTGCTAACCACACTCGTTCGCTAATGAGGAAAAAAATAAATAGAGTTAAGTTGCATCTTTACCAGAAACATAGATTTATGAATCGCGAGTTACAAACGAATACAAAATTTTGTTAAATTATTCATAATAATTTCTAATTCTTCGAATCTTTATAGAAACTGCTTTTCCTCGTGTGAGAATATAAAGATTGTCGTACATTTAAAGATTCCCGAATATAGTTGCAATATATTCAAATTATTTCAGTTTTCATAAAACTTTAAAAAAATTATTAAACAATTGATGAATAAATTTTTTAATTTTAAATTTTAATAAAAGTAACTTAATTAAGATAATGCTGTGAAGAGGATAGTATTTAATTAAACTGAAAAATTTTGTCTTTCTTTTAATCTCTTGCACAGATCTGGGCATATATGTGAAATACTTTTATATTTAAAAAATAGTATTTGTAAGATAATTGTATTTTGTATTTCAAATACTAAGATTGAAAATCAATCTTATTATTTAAATAATAAAATTAAATAATTTGACTGAACTCTCTCATTAATAAAAACAACAATAATATCAATTTAAGGCTAATAAGAGTTAACGCAGGACAAGATGCGCAATCTTAATATGGAATGATGACTTAACTCCAATATCTCTGTGATGTCTTTTTTATTCACAATGAATGTTTTGACTCTTTTTTGAATCTTCTTCCAGGTTTATAAGTCTGAAGTGGACGCTTAACGGACTCACAAGCAGCCGGAATGTCTGACAGCAATCAGACACGTTCGACACTTCGTACCATGAAGATTATAATTGTATTCGCTTTTAATAATTTATCAGATATTTATTGTACCCAAAGCTTCTCAACATGCTTGTGAATCCGTTAAGCGTTCACTTCAGACGTGGAAGGAAAGTGTCTTGCCTTGAAGTTATATTAATGGTATTTGATGAAGAAAGCGATTGTATGTTAAGGAAGACTCAAAAGAGAATCGAAACGTTTTTTTGAATAAAGACAACATCACAGAGATATTGGAGTTAAATCATTATTCCACATTAAGATTACGCACCTCGTGCGTTGACTCTTACTAGACTTAAATTGGTATTATTGTTGTCTTATTATTTAAATTATAAAATACAAAAAAAACTTTCAATCTTTCAATTTTAAATACAAAATACGTAATACTTTTATGTATTTCGCTAAAATACAAAATATAAAATACATTTCTACTGCAAATACTGTGTTTCAAATAAAAGTATTTCAAATACACGCTCAGCTGTGCTCTTGTACATTTGCAATTTAGTAATTTAGTAAATTAAAACAGAAATTAGAAAACAATTATTAAATATGGAAAAACTGTAATAAAAACAAAGTTCTAAAAATGTTTTATATTGAGAAAGTTTTGACTATTTAATTTGTGAATATAATAGGATATTAAATTGCAAAGAATATTAAATTACAGAGTCTTTTAAATAATCACGGAAAGTTCACCTATGAGGAAATAAACGTTACACAAAATTCTTGTGGTCTAAGGTGATTGCATAAGCCATCTTTAAATTTAACGGCCTGCGTAGGTGCGGCTGTGCTTTTTCAATCTTGCTTCGGTAAACTATACTCCATTTCCGCAATCCATTATCATGACGTAGTCATTTCCTTTATTTATTCGTGATACAATTCCGGTAGATGAATTCATCAACCATAGTTGAATTAATTCTCTCTCTCTCTCTCTCTCTTTCTTTCTTTCTCTTAAAGTCACTGCTTTTGATTTGTTAATTTCACGAACCGTTATTGACATTTTTCTACGAAAAGCGTATATTTCATGAATTTAATAAATATTAAAAAAAAATTATAAATATGCTTATTATATTTAATCGTTAAAAATATTTGACGATATTGGGATATGAGAAAAATTAATGTGAAGCTTCAAATCAATTTTTATTTTCTATGTAATATTTTCTATATAACATTTTTTTAGATATTTTTTTAAATTACGCAACAATTATTACAATACTATTTCGTCATCTTTAAATTAAATTGACATAATAATAAATTGATATTGTCAAATTCAGATTTGTAATTCGAAATTTGTCACGTAGCGTCCCGCTTTTAATCGCGTGAGAAAACAAGATTGGTTTCTCGCGTCGGCCAATAGTAGCCTGTGACACAAAACGGGAGCGTCGTTTTTCTTTTTGTTGACGCAATGGATGCCGCTAATTTTAGCGACACGCGTACTTTATAGTCGCCCTGGATCGTTCGAGCGGTTTCTCAGATATTCCTGTTTCATTCTCGGCGGGAATGACTGAAGGTCATGAAGATGAAGTGAAAATGAGGTTACTTGTCACGTTGGTCTTATTTAAAAAATATATCTAGCATATTTGTATTAAATGTATATTTATGTAGCATAATTTGTATGTGACATTATATTTCCAATATGAATATCGGATCTATATTGATATAGTTTCCTTCATAAAATAATATCAAAATATAATATTTATTATAATATTTTAATTATGACATTTTATATAACATTTATTATTATAACATTTTAATATTAATTTAATATTAATTTAATTAACTTCAAGATTTATGTCTATTAAAAATAAGAAGCATCTAATTATTCTATATTTTCTAAAAGAAATATATTTAATGTATGTATTGTATATTAAATAGTAATTTAATCAGAACAAAATTTAATAGAAACAAATGAATCTCATATACTGAAAAAAGTCTGATCATAACTACTATAAATGTTGAGTGAAATATTGGATTATCCGGAAAGTTCGTGCCGATTTTGAAGGAAAATTGAAACGCAGAAGATTTAAATTTTAGTATACATTTATTAAATTATATAGGTTAGTCGGCACGAACTTTCTGGACAACCCAATATTTTAACTAAATGTTCAGGTAATATATAAATTAAATATAATTTTATTTTTATAAATATTGAAATAAATGTTATCAAATGTATTACTAATACTTACCGATAATACTTGCTAAATATTTACAGAGGTAAAATTATGTTTAATTATATTACCTGAACATTTGATTGAAATCTTTTTATTCAACATTTAATGGCTATAACCAAACATTTTTTCAGTGTAGTTAGTTGAAAAAATTAAATTTCAATGAATTTTTTTCAAGCTTTCAAGGCGTAGGCTGTTCAAGGTGTAGGCTGCTGCATTGAATTCTTTAATTCAGTCTTTGAATATTTAGAAATCATCCGAAAGAAAGAGAGATAGGTTCTCAAAGTTTTTATGATTTGTTCTCCAGTCTGCATTCTCGAGTAAGCAAAAAGGAAGGTGTCGCGACGCCCACAAGCGACGCGCCGTGACGCAAGAGTCCCGGATTCACGCCCTCGCGGTCTCTATATTTAGGCTGCCCGGGCCCCGGTCCGTTTTTAGTTGGTAACAGGTGGAAGCGTTGAAAGAAACTGCACTCGAGGCAGCATAGTCGACGAGTCTCCGTCTGACTTTGACCGATTTTCGCGAACCCCCATTGGAGACTTATGGTACCAGTGTGTCCCAACGATAATGACCTCGTAAAACCCAGCTATGGCAACTCCAACCTTGCAAATTTAGACCTCGGATGAATATAATACAAATTTTCGCTTTTATGTTCGTCATTATGTTTATGCCTTGTAAGTTAAGGGTGTATGAAGATTACACTTTATAAATATCTATCTAGAAAACTTAATTTTTTTACATCATTAATCTTAAAATATCTTTCTATAATAGATATTAAAAATTCATAATATACTGGTTAGATATAAAAACAAAATTTTCAAAATTGCGTATTCGAAATCTTAATTCTTTGATTCATCGTAGCTACTTCCACTCTAGATCGTCCAAGAATATCTTGACCTTAAAATCGTATCCGCATGAAAATGGGTCGAGTCACAAGTGCTTGACACGCTAAACCAATTTGCGCACATTTCTACGTCCAAGCTAAAAATTAAAAGATATTTATCAAACATTTCTAAAAATTAGATATTGCAGTAGCAAATAATATAAATATAAATTGAGTCAGCAGACGAGAATGTCGCGAGAAATTGCATTTTTATTACGCTTAGTCGAGTAATGCAGGAAACGCCGGAAGAAAAACGTAGTCGAAAGATATAAGTCGCGTGGTAAAGGCAAACGAGGTAGAGAAGGTAGATTAAATCCCCATCTGGACCAGCGTGGTAATCTAGATGGCTTCTAAAAATATATATGGCGTGGTCAAATCATCTGGGACGTAGATCCAAAAACTGCAATACGTCTCACTATTTTCTTTACCGATTTGAGAACTAAATTAATTATCATTGAAACATTTCAATGATATATTAATGCATGTTGTTGTTTGGTTAATGCATTAGTTATTGTTTTTTTTTATGAATAAGCAAATGTTAATCACATGAATATTTTAATTGTAACAGTTAATCGTTTATTTAAAACGATTTATAAATATTATATTGATCATTTTTTGATATTAATACGTAATATGGTACAATTTTTTGGAAAATCAGAACTAGGAGTAGAATCTAAGAAATATTAAAACAAATCTTAATAATTTATAGAAAAATAATATTAATTATTTTCATTAGAAACATTTATTACGTACAATTAAAAATTCCGTAATTAGAATTCTCTTTTCTTTTATCATTTAATAATTTTGTGATTCATTGAAAAATGTAAAAATTCGCGTATACATGTCTTATGAATACATTATATGCGCCATGAAAGACATGTGACGAAGAAATTAAATAATCAAGAGGTTTTGGCACTCTTCTTGCTACACGTGCGAAGCTTCAGTTGACCCTCCCAATGCGTTGCAAGAGGATTACAGTTTACGACTGCGCTTCCACCTGTCGTTTTAGCATTCTTGGCTGAAAATCCCGCGCCACGCGACCTCGCAAGACAGCCAAGCTTGACATAATACGACTTGATTAAATAATAATACATTATATATCCTGTTAAAGTCCACTTTGAATTAATTTGAGAATAAACTTTAGTCCTTTATAAAATAAGCTGTCTTTATCATCTCATGTAACTTTATAATTTTGTTAATAGTTACCGGACGGCTTTTGAAATCACCCTTCTAGATATCAGAAAATATGTTAATAAAATTGTAACAAGCACTGTTTAAAACTACACTATACAGGAATACACCATAATTTTTGTTTGTAGTAAAAATTTTCTGGTTGGTAAATTCATTTGTTTATATTCACATACAAACAGCTTTAGATTTAGTCTATTATTTTTTAATCCTTCATAATTTTTTTTAATTCTAAGAATAATTTTCTTGTTATATTACTTTCGAAAAAGAATTCTTTTTATTAGAGAATATAATGCTGTATAATGAATAGAATTATTAAGTGTCTATTTCATGATTAAATATTATAACGATTGTTTCTAAAAATGAAAGTGATTTGTGCACGCAGAGTTGGAAAGTGTTAGCTAGTATTAGAAACTGATGTTGACGACTTGGACAGGAGGTGGGCGGTCGAATTTCCTAAGTGCACGCTTCTTTAGATTCTGCAGAGTTTGCGTGACTTGTTAAAAGCTCCCGGAATCCGCGTGACTGTCTCGAAGGAAATCACACGAAGGAAAACTTTCGCACATCCCTACATCAATCTTTAGATCGCCGGATATGATGCCTTATGGCGTTATGCGATAACTCATACACATCGAATAATGAGTATAATAGATATGTATATGGATTATTATATAGCTTCATGAGGAAATTATCCATAATTTTGGATTTTAAAATCCGGGCGGTAGTTAATGCTGAAACTTTATTGGCATCATGGAAAAAATTGCAGTAAGTTACTCAATCGATAAATAACAACAGTCGCGTAGGAATCCAAGGACACACAAAAGTTAACAAAAAATCGAAGCAACTACATTTTTATTTTTAATCTCAATAAATAGTATTATTAAATCAGTCAATAAATAGCAAATTTTATAACAAAAAAATCATGATTTTGTTTATGATGTCAAAATGAAATTATTTTGACTTTCTATTGACTTGGCGTGTTTTTCGAGAAGTAGTAACAGCGACTCACAATTAGCCAGAATATATGTATATGTGATTATCATCGCCCACATGAATTGCATGAATTAAATCTTGATTTAATGCACTGTTTACATTCGTTTATATTTTCCGAGCATAATTATGAGTTTATACGCGAGAGACATAATTTCTATTAATTTTTAATTTTAAGAGGATAAAAAAGCCATTATAGTGGAATAGTATCATATTTTGAGGAAAAATTATGATGAAATAATGAATTATAAATCTTACTCAAAGAAAAGTTGTAAAATTTTAAAAATAGACCCTCGTCTCCCCTACAAAAGTTAATTTAATATAAAAAGAAAAGATGACAGATTTTTAAAAATGTTCATTTTTCATGCACTTTTACGAATAGAGACGATGTGTAAAGTTTTATACAAACGAGATAATAATGGCAACAAAATAATTCTCAATTTTATATCACAACCACAACTTTGGGGGATCAGTTAAAGTTTACTTTAAGTGGAAGCTAAGAACGCATTTTTTAGTATATTTAAACCGACAAAGATTTCTAGATTAGATTTTATGATTGTTATGATAGATGTTAAATCGCTTAAATATCGCATCTATAACAATGTTAAAAGATTGATTTCGGCGCGATCAAAAAATAATAATGCCCCAATCCGAGCAAACGTGCCGTTTAAGCTCGGCGAGATTTTTTCTTCTAACGAAAACTATAAAACGAAAAAGTCAGTAGGATCACAAAACTCGAGTCATGATGATTTCTTGACTAACAGATAAATTGTTTTGAGTTTTAACAGTAGAAAGAGAACGGCTATAACAGACGTGCATCGGTCTTGGCGGAACGCACGAATCGGCTATTCTCGGCGAGCGATATAAATACGCAATTGTGCGCGCGCTTACGTTATGTAAGCTTTAAACAAATCTTTGCCAATTATTATAAACAATCCACCACTTGCGAGCGATTGGCATAAACTCGACGATCGTCAGGCGTGGCGCGCTTGTGCCGCGCGAGTCTCAAATTGGTATTGCAATAAAAAGGAAATCATAGACGCTGCGGCCATTGCCAAGTCTTGCTTTCACGAAATTAGAATTCACCGGAGGCGAGAATTCAATCGGCAGATTGTAGATCGGAAGACCAGTGACGATAAATTTCTGACGTTAACAAGAACCGTTTTAAAGTTCAAAAGAGTTCGTACACGAGGCATTTTACATTTTTGTATTCCAAGCGATTTTTTGTAATGAAATCATCGTCTACTAAGAGCAAATTATCTTCGTAGAAATTTCTTCTTGTAAATTTATAAATACAAATAATTTGTGTTTATTATTTGCGACGTAATGAATTAATATTAATTTTGTAATCTCATGACGTAATTTTGTAATCTCATTATAAATCTATTGTAATCAATAAAACATTAAAAATTTTTCCTTCTTTGAATTTTGGAACTTTTTTATTTGAAAATAAAATAATTGCACTTGATCATCTGTAGAATGCGCTATTATGTTTCACATTTTTAATTACATAATAACATATATCGAATAGTTAAAAGAAATGCCAAATATTAATATATCTTAATAAATATAAATAGAAGTAAAATTTGCTTTTTCTGACAGGGGGATAAATTATCGAATAATTGAATAATCTCTTATAATGCAATCAACAAATGTTTATTTGGAATGTAAATGCAATTTTACAAAAAATTGACAATAACGCGTGAATATTTATATGAAAAAGTAGGTACATATATTGCGATACAGATAAATTCATGTTATTTATTTTTCTGAAATACTCGCATATTTTTGCATGATTCCTACTCGATTTTAAATATACAGCTGTCAGAGAGGAATGTCATTTTAAATAGCAACGGGTAGCAATTTGGTCACGCAAAGTAAAAATAGTGTCCTAGACATGAGATCACGAATGAGGTCGCGATTATACATAACTGACAGCGCTCTTGCTAGTAAAGATAACGTATATTAAAATAATATATATTAAAATAACATAAACTATTATATAATATAAACTATTATATTGATTAATGAAATTAGAGATTAAAGATTACTATTAGAAGATTAAAATTCTGAATTCTGAGACAATGAATCTCGAATATCATTAATTTATTATTAAGCTCTTAATAAACCGTGACAATAATGATAAAATTAATACTCCAATTTCTTTGTTTATATATATTACTTTCTACATATTATATATAATTAATATTATGTACATCAAGAATGTGTTAATTAAAATTATTAGCTTAAATTATTTTGTCAACCTTATTAATCCTAATAAGCTATTGTTATTTTTGGTCACATCTGTGAAACTTGTAACATCAGGACCTTGCAACTTTGTCACGCTATATCTCTGGACTGAATACGTATTTTTTAGCCCAAAACGTGTGAAATTTATATCTCGAAGTCAGACAAAGATAGATAAATATGAATCAAATAAATAATATTTTATTTTCAATTAATTACAATGCTTCAAAGAAATGTAAAACAGCAATATAAAAAATCGCAAGGCTCCATGAGTGGTTTGCTAGGATTAAGCTTTCGATTAAATTAGTGACATCATTAGTTTGTGAATACACATACTTGTAAGTAAAATACACGTAAAATAATAGAATAAAATATAGAGATTGAAAGTTAACGTGATTAGCACGCTGTCTTGCGTGTGTTAGCGGAAGAGCAAGTTCCTACTAAAGATATGCGATGCAATTCGGCAGCGCAGGAGGACCACGTCTGACCAGGCGCTTCTTTCTTCACTGTCGCACAGCAGATCGCGGACGCGTTCGATAAAATCTCGCCGTTTTTCACGTGATTGAGAGAAAGCCTCTTGCTCTCCTCCCTTAGGTGCACTCACAATGGCGCTTATATCACCCTCTCTCCCCTTTGTTATCCCTTTTTCAATTTTCGTCGCAGCTAACTTTTCCCCGCAACTTCCGTTATTCGGTTTTTTCTCTCTCAAAAAAAAAAATTGTTTTCGCCTGTCTCAATTAGCGAGAGAGAAAGAAAAAGAGAAAGATATAGAGAGAAAGAAAGAGAGAGAGAAAAAGGATGTAGACCTTTACCTAAGTATTTCGGGCGACCGTTCGGTTCGGGGATTGGACCTTAGACTGGGCTGCTGCCGTCAAAAGTGTGGACTAGTATATCGTTGGTAGTGTACACGGTGGCGCCGATCTGGCGACGGGATCTGGGATAAGCCACGCGACATTTATGGCACAACCCCCGCCAACGAGAGACGATTGGTCGAACGGGTCCATCGTGAAAAGGAAGATGAGGGAAAGACGGGAAGAGAACAGAATGTGCGCGCCGCAATATTCACTGATGCCTTCGTTGCAACTCGATGCAAGTTCGCATGCACTCGAGATTATACGTTTCGGATTTAAGACGTTACCCGTACGATGTCGTATTCGAGGGATGGAAAACACGAGTTCCAAGAACATTGCGCAGAAATACAACGCCATTATATAACGTTAATGTAAAATTGCGCACGTTCACGTTCCTGCTCGAACACTTGAGAGAACAGTCCCTTGTGTAGATTTATGAGATTTGTGTTTATGAAACATTATTTAAGCGTATGTTTTAACTTATCTAAAAATTGAAATGACTTCTGCAAGGATATATGATCACTGTATATGATCACTGGAAAAAGAGATTGATTGGAAAGAGATTAATTGGAATTCTGTTTAAAAATGGACAAATCAGAATTTTTTGGTTGCATCTAATATAATTTTAATTGTGATAATCAGAATTTTGTTATGATCAGAATCTTCTGATTTGTTCATTTTTAACCAGAAGAAATTTTTTTCATAGAAGCTTTCCTGTAAATAAATATGTACATTAATATGATAATGTGAGAAATTATTCAATCATTTTTGGAACTTACTTTTAATCATATTTTTAGGCTTTAGAATTCATCATCGTTTTATTTGCGACAGACAGTAACTGACAGTAAAACATTTTCTTTTCTTTGGCTCACTTCAATCAACTCGTTCAGTTTTGCTAGAACGTTCGCGCTTTATCCGCGTTCTGCGACATAAATCAACGCCGCCTGCATTATTTCTGTTCCGTTGAGCAATGACTCATTCTAATGTGAGAGAGAAGTTGCAGTACCGTAATATAGATGCGTCGTTACCGTGTACGTGTACTCTATTTATTCGTATACGTGAAGTACAAAACCGGGGCGTCGCTTAATTTCCGAAGTGGCGCAGCGACTGCAAATCAACCTCTAATACACTTTATGAATTAGCAGTTTATTTTTTCCCGCGAAGCTATAACGAGATGTCGATACTCCGCTCGTTATCAGAGTTATGAAAGTCACTGCCGCCGATTTACAAAAGTGAATCACGATGTCCGATGACGTAGTATATACGCGTAGCGTACTCGCGCTGCGATTGCCAATGGCCGGCAATTTACGCTAATTCTAAATATATGCAGTTATATGTCGTTTTTTTAAATATACACGCGTGATTCAGCCATGCACAGATGTGATTCTAAAAAAGGCGTTCGATTGCTCAATCTTGTTCTCTGGCGTTGTAGTTTACGTTTCCCTGTCAATGAGCACTCTTGATATATTTTTATTTCCCTTGAAGTCTATGTATTTACCACGTGGTTTAGGAATACCATAATTAAAAGTGATTTAACTTTAAATATGAACCGCCACTACGGTCTGAATGTTAAGATGTTGAACTATTATATATATTCATATAAATGAATTAATTTCAGAAATGATAATTGCGATATGGTTGTCGGACTTTCAACGCAATCAATCTGAAATATTAATAAGCCCCCCAAATTTCCCAAATTAATCTTAAAAAACTGTAATAAATTTATTGCGAAAAATATTACCTCGGCCAGGAGTCGAACTCGGATATCTTGCATCCGTGCGAGCGTCCTAAGCCTTTAGACTACCGAGACCTTAGCAATATTCTTCGCAATAACTGATAGAAACTTATAGAAAGTTACGCATTGTAGGCGAGCGCGTATAAATAATAAGATTGGAAACAAGATAGTTTATATTACAAACATTACTTTAAATATGAAGCACTACGGTCTGAATGTTAAACTATAATATGAATGTTGATAGTATAGTAAGAATGTTGAACTATAGTATTATATATTCATATAAATGAATTAATTTGGGAAATTTGGGAAATTTGGGGAGATTATTAATATTTCAGATTGATTGTTGAAAGTTCGATAACCATATCGGCACGCAATTATCATTTCTGAAATTAATTCATTTATATGAATATATATAATAAAGTTCAACATCTTAACATTCAGATCGTAGTGACGGTTCATATTTAAAGTAATGTTTGTAACATAAACGGTCTTGTTTCCAATTATCTTATTAAAAGTAATTTTTTTTTTAAATATTATGTGGGAAAAAGTTCGTGGCGTGGTTTTTTTTAATGCCATCTAACGGGAAAAACGCCACGAACTTTTTCCCATACCTAATATTAACATATATATATATATATATATCAATTTTTATTATTCATAAATAAGTAGGTGACACTAAGCATGCGGTACCTGGCAGGTGATGAAACACATGTTAAACCAAAATGACGTTGCCAGTACGTGACGCGTGGATTCTTGAGTGAAGGCTCTTGTCAAATGCATTCTCGTCGTGAAGTAAAGCGTAATGTTTGTATCATGCCATTAACACTTTACTGTTTTAAAAATAGTAAAAAATATTTTAAAAGTCAGCTTAAGTACACGAACTATAAATCTGGTTTACTATTTTAAGTAATTTTGCTTTCAAAATGGATGTTGATGGAAAAACAATTTTTTTTAATTGAAAGAGGGTACATTTTAAATTGAGTGATTAAATTTTAAATTACAAAATTATTTATTAGAAAATTACATAAACAAAAGACAAAAATAAAAAATGAGCTAAGTTATGTGCGAATAAAATTAGATGCGTTTGTTTTCGAAGATTATGTCAGTGCGAGGATTTATCGAGCCGTCAAGCTCTGAGAAAATGAATAATTGATTTCTACTTGACTCCAAGTAAATATCTATTTACAATGGAGATAGTGACGTCAATTGATCTTTAAAACTTTACTTACACCTAAAGAAAATAGAATATGAAATTTTTTAATTATTATAAGATTATAAGGCCGTATTGCACCAACATTGGTACTTTGAGCAAGGCTTAAAGCTCTCTTTCTCTCTTGCTCTCTCTCTCTCTCTCTCTCTCTCTCTCTCTCTC